>Ga0213866_10002168_pt1 | contig 14062 bp, 8 predicted proteins | sample PICome_11_FD_160079 | JGI IMG/M metagenome (GOLD analysis project Ga0213866, IMG submission 160079) | Coastal seawater microbial communities near Pivers Island, North Carolina, United States - PICO284 | ecosystem: Environmental > Aquatic > Marine > Coastal | place: USA: North Carolina...
TACAGTGCCAATTCCTTCTTGTTTTTTATATTTTGCTGATAATAAATCTGCCGTGAATGAATCTTGGACGGCTTGAAGACCCGAAACTTCCTGGAAATTATTCTCTTTTTTCAGCCTAGCTACAACAACTTCCTTATTCAATTCACTTCGACTATCTCTTTCTATTTTTCTTCGAATTAATTCCTTGCTATCTTCATAAGACGGCATAGGTTTCGTTTCAATACGTTTTACAATATGCCATCCGAAGCGTGTTTTGATAGGCTCACTGATTTCACCATCAGCCTTTAATGTATATGCAACATCTTTAAACTCTACAGGAATATTAGGTGTTGTTCTATTTATCCAACTCAACTCTCCCCCTTTGGAATTTGTATTAAAATCTTCTGAAAACTCCTCAACAATACTTTTCCAATCCCCACCTTCTTTCAATTTATTGTATACCGCATCTATTCGTTCTTTTGTGCTATCAATCTGTGAGGGATTATAATATTTAATCATAATATGAGCCACCTTCATATCTCCCATCGATTCACGTTTGTCTGACACATAGACGAGATGATAACCATATTTGGTTCGAATTGGCATACTTACCTCTCCAACCGGTGTATTAAAAGCTGCGTTTTCAAACGGGTAAATCATCTGAAAACTAGTAAAATAACCAAGTACACCATTGTTGTTTTTTACCGAAGGATCCTCCGAAAAAGCTTTTGCTACATCTTCAAAATTCTCGCCATTTTTAATCCTAGTTCTTAATCCTACTATTTTTTGATAAGCCGCTAATGTGTCAGCAGGTTTTGCATCTGTAGAGCAGTTAATTAATAAGTGGCTTGCATTGACCTCAAATTTACTTCTATCAAATGCTTCTCTAATAAGTCGATCTGTTACTGTTTTATCAGTCAAATAGGGTTGAGCTAACTGTTTTCTGTATCCAGCAAGTTCTTTGATAAAACTTGGCAATGTATCCATTTGTAACTTATAAGCCTGCTCAACTTTAAGTTTAAATTTGATATACAAATCAAGATATTCCTCAATTTCTTGTTTTGTAGGAGAAGAATCACCCTGCTTGTTCTTGTTGAAAACTCGCATAAATTCATCATTAAAAACAACCTTATCTCCATAACTAAAAACTGGGAATACTTCTGATGTCCCATCATTATTTTTTAGAGGGCTTATGGTTGCTTCTTGAGCAAAAACCAAACTTACATTAAGAATAGAAAGTAAAAAAAACAGATTAATAACTCTTGTCATAGTGATTTTAAAATTATTTTAATAGAACGCGAATTTAATATTTTATCATGTGCTTAACCCTCAGAAAATAAAATAATCCCTCGAATATGAATTGTATAGCTTTAAACTATCCTAAATTTGAATTTGTTTATTTTATTAAATGCCTCTTTTTAATTCATATTATTCAGAAGATTTTGAACAACAAACCGATGTCGAAGAAGTTATAAAAAAATGGAATCGGGGAGACGAAAAATTCAAAATCTACACCTCAGGCACTACAAGTAAACCAAAAAAAATCATACTCACCCGCAAGCTTTTAACATGGAGTGCGAGGACCACTCAAAACATATTTGGTCATGAAACACACCGAATAATGTGTTGTCTACCAATCAATAAAACTGGAGGATTCATGCAATTAATTCGAGCCCTCGTATGGGATTGTGAAATCCACTTTTATAAACCGTCAAACAATCCATTAGAAGTGATTGAAAACCATAATTTCACAACAATATCACTAACTCCTACTCAGTTTATATCAAGTTTTAATAACTCTTTTAAAAAGCTTAACAACTTCAACCACATATTAATCGGTGGTGCACCACTGAATAACCCTTCAATTTTCATTAAAAGACTCAAATACCCTCAGATTTGGTGCACCTATGGCATGACAGAAACTGCTAGTCACATAGCGATGCAAAATTTATCAAAAAATGAAACTTCATTTAAACCACTTCCAGGAGTAAATATTCGTATGAATAAGACCCTTGAAATCCATATCCCAGAGGTTAATCTTAGCGTCAAAACAAATGACATTGTCCATTTGAAAAATGATGGATTTTTAGTGCTCGGTAGATCTGATGATACAATTAATAGTGGTGGAATAAAAATACATCCATATCTACTTGAATCTACTATTGAAGATGTTTTTCAGAAAATGGATTTGAAAAAGAAATTTTACGTTTCCAAAGAAAACCATCCCAAATATGGAGAAATACCAGTCCTTACTATTGAAGGTGAACCTGATTTTGATCAAAGCCAATTCATGCAAATTATTACTCAGCAATTACCCAAATATCATGCTCCAAAAAAAATTTATTTTACCCCTAAAATAACGGATACAGATACAGGAAAAGTAATTCGAGAAGCCTATTAAATTTGTACCGTGGGAAAGAAAGGTAAACTTCAAAAATTTGCAGAGGTAACCGCATTCAGCAATTGCTATGAAAGAGCAACCGAGCTGAAAGGCAAATGGGCAACGCATGTATTTAAAAACTCAAATCCAATTACACTTGAACTTGCTTGTGGTAAAGGAGAATATACGATAGGTCTAGCTGAAAGATTCCCAAACCGAAACTTTATAGGTGTAGATATCAAAGGAAATCGAATATGGAAAGGTGCTAAATATGCTCTTGAAAACAACATGAATAATGTTGCATTTCATCGGATTATGATTGGTAATATTGAAGATTATTTTGCCCCGAATGAAATCGATGAATTCTGGATTACTTTTCCTGATCCACAACACGCAAAAAAAAGAAAGAGACTAACAAACCCCATCTTTCTTGATCGATATAGAACTATTGCAAAGCCTCACCCAATCATGAATTTAAAAAGTGATTCAACGCGATTTTATGAGTACACAAAAGAGGTAATCAAAGAACAAAATCTAGAGGTTCTCTCTGACAGTAACGATATTTACCAATGGAATGACATCCCTGAATATCTAGCCAATATTCAAACTTTTTACGAAAAAATGTGGCTTAATGATGGCAAAAAAATCAAGTACTTAAAGTACAATCTTTAATTAGATTTAGATTTTTAAAATAGGATTAAAGGTTATTCTCCACGTAATCAATCAATGAATGAATTACCTTAATGTGAATTTCTTGAGCCCGATCGGCATACTCACTCTTTGGAGCTCTAATTTCAACATCGCACATTTTTGCCATTTCCCCTCCATCTTTACCAGTAAGACCGATAACTTTCATCCCTTTTTCTTTAGCTGCATTGATTGCATGAATCACGTTTTGACTATTCCCACTTGTACTGATAGCTAGAAGTACATCGCCTTTTCTTCCAACACCCTCAAGGTATCTTGAAAATACATACTCATAACCATAATCGTTTCCTACACAGGCCATATGACTGGGATCACTAATTGCAATAGCTCCGATAGCTGGTCTATTGTTGCGATATCTTCCTGTCAGTTCCTCTGCAAAATGCATCGCATCACACAAACTGCCTCCGTTTCCACAACTAATAATCTTACCCTGGGATTGGATGCTATTGACTAACAACTGACCAGCATGATTAATAGCCTCAAAATTTTTATTATCAGAAATAAACGCATCTAAAACTTCTCGTGCTTCTATAAAATGTTGTTGAATACTCATTTGTTTTAATTATTGTTGGTCATTCTATTTTGATATTCAGCTAGACCACTCTGTAAGAATTTAATGTAGCCTTCTATATCTAAATCATATGTTTTTGTGGGCTGAAGTAAATTTCCTTCATTGTCCAGCAATGCATATTGAGGCTGTGCATTTGCATCAAAATAACATTCTTGAATCGTGCTATTTTTCTTGGCTAATGTCTTTATCAATTTTCCTTTTTTATCATAGAACCATTCATCCTCTGGAAGTTCGACAGTTTTCTCATCAACATAGAGTGAGATAACTAAAAACTTTTCATCCAATAAGTTATGAACTCTTGAATCTGACCATACACGAGCCTCCATCTCTCGACAATTCACACAACCATGACCTGTAAAATCCAGGAATACGGGTCGCCCAATTTTTCTCGCCACTTCCATTCCTTGTTCATAATCAAAATAACCACGAAGACCATCTGGTAAATGAAGCTTATCCTCATACAATGGTTTCACTCCAGCATAGTATGGCTTGTGCTCCTCATGAGACTCCAGAAGATTAAAATCATGGGTACTCATCGGTGGCAAATAGCCCGCCAATGCTTTCAAAGGTGCCCCAAAAAGACCGGGTACTAGGTAGGATACAAAAGAAAAAGTGGCAATAGCAAATAACAATCGAGGCACTTTTAAGAATGGCATATCACTATCGTGAGAAAATTTAATTTTACCCAAGAGGTAAAAACCCATTAACAGAAAAATAACAATCCATAGACCGATGTATATTTCACGATCCAATATTCCCCAATGGTAGGTTTGATCGGCTACACTCAAAAATTTTAATCCAAATGCAAGCTCAAGGAAACCAAGTACCACTTTTACTGAATTTAACCAACCTCCAGATGCTGGCAGACTATTCAGCCAATTAGGGAAAATAGCAAATAATGAAAATGGAATGGCAAATGCTAGGGAGAAGCCAAGCATTCCTATCAACGGTTGGACAAAAGCTCCTCCAGCAGACTGAACTAGAATACTCCCAACAATTGGTCCGGTACATGAAAAAGAGACCAAAACAATGGTAAATGCCATAAAAAAAATACCAACTAATCCCCCTTTGTCTGCTTGTTGATCTGCTTTGTTAACTAACCAACTTGGTAGTACAATTTCAAACGCTCCAAAAAAGGAAGCAGCAAAAACTACAAAAATCAAAAAGAAGAAGATATTCGGAAGCCAATGCGTCGACAACCAATTTGCCGCCGCTGGACCTGCGACAACTGCAACCAAAGTGCCAATAAAAACGTAAATAGCTATGATACTCGTGCCATAGATAAACCCATTTCGAATCGCCTTTGCTTTACTTCCATCTTTCATAAAAAAAGACACAGTCATAGGTATCATCGGAAACACACATGGAGTAAGTAGTGCCGCTAGCCCTGACAAAAATGCTAAAATAAATAAGCCCCAATATGTTGTTGTATCTTGATTAGAGCTCCCTTCAAAAGTTTTTATTTCACAAGAAGCAGTATCCTCTTTTGATGTAGCTTGATAACTTGAATAATGAACACTATCTTCAGAAATAAGCCCAGCAAACGAAGTATAGCCCTCAGAACTATGAACATTATTTTGTGTCTCTAAATTAGATTCTTGATCAGTCGAAATTTCTAACTCTGCTGGTTCTGCAACTTCTTCCTCCTCAACAATAATATCTGGCTTAGATTCAATCGGCTCAGGGTTGACAATTGGTTTGCCTAATACCGTCAGTCCCTCAATACGAAAATCATACTCAAAAATAACGCACATTCCATCAGAGGTGCACATTTGATACTCTAAAACGCCTTCAATATCTGGTTTTGAAGAAAGTAGTTTAATCTGTTGCCTAAATTCAGCCTTATTCTCAAAATCCGCAACCTCACATTCAAAAATGTCATCCATATAGTGATGCGAGCCAATTGCTTTTGCGTTACCAACAAGCTCAAATGACAAATTCTGATTGTATATAAACTTTGCTTTTACAGGGGGACAATCACCATAATCATTAGAATATATGTGATACCCTTCAGGAATCGAAGTTGTAAAAATCACCTCGATAACATCCCCAACTTTAGCATTACTTTTAGAAATATTGTGGCTCCAATTTGCAGGTGGCACTTTTTGGCCAAAAACAAAAGAAGTAACAAAGAACAACCCTAAAAGAAATAAGTACTTTCTCATATTGAATACTTTTTATGACTTCAAATTAAACGCTTTCTAATACAATTCATTATAACAAATGTAGATAAGTGTATAAAGTTGTACTCATGATCATCTTGAGGACTCTAATTTTGAAATTATTAACACCCTTTAAATGAGACCGTATTTAACGATAATTCTTAGCTTTTTTATTCTCATACTTCAAGCTCAAAAACAAACTCCTACCCAATATATTGATCGATATAAAGAGTTAGCAGTTATCGAAATGCATCGTAGTGGAGTACCTGCAAGCATTACTTTGTCGCAAGGAGTTTTAGAAAGCAGTAGTGGTAATAGTCGACTAGCAAAATTCGCTAACAATCATTTTGGAATCAAGTGTAAAGGCAATTGGACTGGTAAAACTATTTATGCTAATGATGACGCTCCAGATGAATGTTTCAGAGCATACGGATCGGTTCTAGAATCATATAAAGATCATTCCGATTTTTTACGAAAAAATTGGAGATATCATGAACTATTTGAATTAAAGATTACAGACTACAAAGGCTGGTGTCATGGACTCCGAAAAGCGGGATATGCAACTAATCCCCAATATGGCAAAATATTAATCAATCTCATTGAACGATATGAGTTATATCAGTATGATACTCAAAAACTACCCCAAAATGAAGCTCCAGAGGAAGGCGAAAAAATCAATGGAGTGCCTGTAAAAATTGCCACAAAGGAGGAGACCGTTCGGAGCATTGCAGAAGACAATTATTTAAAAGATAAGCATATCAGAAAATGGAATGATTTGCCCAAAGACGAAGAAATTAAAGCTGGAGAAGTTGTTTATTTGAAGCCCAAAAGACGAAGAGGCTCTGAGGACAAGCATATTGTCACTAAGACGGATAACATGCGAGGCATTTCTCAAACATATGGGATAAAACTAAAGCACTTATACAAGAAAAATCGCATGGAAACAGGTACCGAACCTAAAGTAGGCGAGGTTTTATATATGCAGAAAAAAAGAGATAGTGACGACCCCGTAAAAACACAAGCTAAAAAGCCAAATTGGGAGGAAGAAAAAAAATTCGTAAACCCAAGTGCAGTAAACCAAAATAGTATTGATTCTACAAATTTTGATAACCCAGGAGCGATAAACAAAGTAACCATTGAAGTACCAGATTTTCACTTAGTTGTAAAGGGTGATAACATTTATCGGATAGCAGAAAAATATCATGTATTTGAAGAAGACATACTTAAATGGAATCCCAGTCTAAACCCAAATACAATGCAAATTAGACAAAAAATAATTTTAAAAAAAGAACTCGCTGACATCCAAAATTTAAAAAAACAAGAAACAGAGACTCAACCCAATAAAACAACGGACACTGATCTCAATAAAATGGATACAGAGGAAATGCAAAAAAATATAGCAGTTGACGGAACAATGACTCACATGGTGATTAAAGGGGACACTATGTACAACATTTGTAAGCGGTATGGTATTACTGTCAATCAGCTAAAAGAATGGAATAATTTAGAAAATATCACCATTCAAATTGGGCAGAAGTTAATTGTATCACCATAAATGACACCCACTCAAATACTCATTGCTTTAATTAGCTACTTTCTTGTATTGATTGCCATTTCATGGGCTACCTCAAGAAATAATGACGAAACTTCTTTTTACACTGGCAATCGAAAGTCCCCTTGGTTGTTAGTTGCTTTTGGTATGATTGGGGCATCACTCTCAGGAGTTACTTTCTTATCCGTACCAGGTTGGGTTGCAAACAGTCATTTCGGATACTTACAGACAGTAATGGGTTACATGGTTGGCTATATTATTATTGCTCAAATCTTAATTCCATTATACTACCGACAAAATCTAACATCGATATACACCTATCTCGAAAACCGATTCGGAGAGAATTCGTATAAAACTGGGGCCGCTTATTTTATTTTAAGTCGGATAATAGGTGCTTCATTTCGATTATTTTTAGTTGCTGGAGTTTTGCACACATTTGTATTTGATCCTTTTGGAATTCCTTTTTGGGGTACGGTAGCAATTACCATCATTTTAATTTTTTTATACACTTCTAAAAGTGGTATTAAGACGGTCGTTTATACTGACACCTTACAGACCACATTTCTAATTGTAGCTGTAATACTAACCATAGTGTTTATGATTAATGACCTAAATTGGTCATTTGGGGAAACATTCAATCAATTAGTCAAAGATCCAAACACACAAATTTTTCACTGGGATGGAAATGGAAGTAATGTATTCTGGAAGCAATTTCTAGGGGGTGTATTTATAGCATTGGCCATGACAGGGTTAGATCAAGATATGATGCAAAAAAATCTGAGTATTAATTCCATTCAAAATGCTCAGAAAAACATTTATATCCAAATGGCATTGTTCATTGTCATTAATATCATATTCTTGAGTCTAGGTGCTCTTTTGTACAACTATGTTGATGCAAAAGGGCTGAACTTTGTAGGAAAATCAGACGAATTATTCAGTTTTGTTGCCATGCAACATGCTACTCCAATCGTAAGTATTTCATTCATCATAGGATTAGTTGCAGCTGCATATAGCAGTGCAGATAGTGCATTAACTGCACTCACAACTAGCTTTTGTATCGACTTCCTAGAATTTGAACGCTCAAAACCCACTAACATAAAAACAAGAAAACTTGTTCATATCGGATTTGCTATAATCCTATTCATCACTATTCTCCTATTTGATGCCATCAATAATGAAGCCGTTATTAAAGAATTGTTTCGTGCTGCCGGATTTACTTATGGTCCATTACTTGGATTATTTTCATATGGAATATTGACTAAAAATAAAATCAACGATCGATACGTTGTATACCTAACTCTCCTATCTATTCTTTTGACTGCAATCTATTTTTATGGGATGCCCTATGCAGTTAAAGGATTCGAGGCTGGGTTCGAATTAATTATCATAAACGGATTTTTTACGTATATTCTGCTCTGTTTTAACAGCTATTTACATCGTAAAAAGTCATAAACAATCTTAAAAAAATCATGGAAAATCAAGAAAACGAACGAATAAAAAAAGCATTTAAAAACAAAAACTGGCCTGAGATTAAAAGTTCAGATAGTTGGAATATTTTCAAGGTAATGGCCGAATTTGTAGATGGATACGAAACACTATCCAAAACGGGACCTTGTGTATCTGTTTTTGGATCTGCAAGAACAAAACCAGGAACCAAATACTATGAAATGGCTACTGAAATTGGACAAAAGCTTGCATCTGCTGGACTTGGAGTGATCACTGGAGGAGGACCCGGAATTATGGAAGCAGGAAACCTTGGTGCTCACAAAGAAAAGGGTGCCTCGGTAGGGTTAAACATCTTACTCCCTTTTGAGCAGAGTGCTAATCCCTATATCGATAGAGACAAACTCATCAACTTTAATTTCTTCTTTGTGAGAAAAGTGATGTTTATGAAATACGCTCAAGGGTTTATAGTACTACCCGGTGGCTTTGGTACATTGGACGAACTATTTGAAGCCCTTACATTAATACAAACACAAAAAACAGCCATGTTTCCTATCATTTTAGTAGGATCCTCTTATTGGGAAGGTTTAATAGACTGGCTAAAGAATACGATGCTAGAAGAAGCATACATTAGCCCAGAGGACATGGACTTATTTAAAATTGTAGATACTGCAGATGATGCGGTTAATGAAATATTTGACTTCTACAGCAAGTACAGCTTAAGCCTAAACTTCTAATATTATCTATGACCAATTTTGAGGATACGATTATTGCACCAGCCACACCCTCTGGAGTTTCAGCTCTTGCTGTAATTCGTGTTTCAGGCAATGATGCGATATCCATCGTAAACTCTTGTTTCTCCAAAGACATTGAACAAGCAGATGGTTATACCATCCATTATGGACACATTCTCGATGAGTCCCAAAAAGTGGATGAAGTATTAGTGAGCATTTTTAGAAACCCAAAGTCTTACACTGGCGAGGACTCCATAGAAATATCTGGTCATGGATCCCCCTATATTGTTCAGCGAATAACAGAAACAATCTTAAAAAAGGGAGCACGAATGGCCGAACCTGGGGAATTCACCCTACGTGCATTTTTAAATCAAAAATTAGACCTTACACAAGCTGAAGCAGTTGCGGATATGATAAGTAGCAATAGTGAGGCTAGTTTGCAAATGGCAATCCATCAAATGCGAGGAGGATTCAGTAAGGATATTGGAAAACTCCGACAAGAGCTCATCGACTTTGCTGCATTAATTGAACTTGAAAATGATTTTGGAGAAGAAGATGTTGAATTTGCAAATCGACCCAAACTAAAAAGTTTAATCAAGTCTCTGCTTCATCAAATTGAAAAATTAAGGACATCATTTTCAGCTGGAAATATACTCAAAAATGGAATCAATACTGTCATTGCTGGAAAACCCAATGCTGGGAAAAGTACATTACTAAACGCCCTATTAAATGAGGATAGAGCAATTGTTTCTGATGTTGCAGGTACAACTCGGGATACCATTGAAGAAATTTTTACGCTAGAGGGAATCCAATTCCGACTCATTGATACGGCAGGACTGAGGGATAGTTCTGATAATATCGAGCAGATTGGGGTAAGTAAGGCCAAAGAGAGTATTCAAAAAGCCGATTTAATCATCTATCTCTTTGATGCTCAAACAACCAGCCGAACAGAACTCGAATCTCAATTAGAAGAGCTACCACCTTCGCAACGGTTAATTATACTCGCCAATAAGACAGACAAGCTAACATACAACGCTAAAGATTGGCCAGAAAACACCCTATTCATTTCGGCAAAAACAAAAAATATTGACCCGTTATTGGATGAATTATTAAAAATTGCAAGCCAATATGAATATGGTAATGAAACCTTGGTGAATAATGCACGTCATGCCGATGCATTGAGTAAGAGTTCGGCATTACTTCAGAAAATCATCACGGGAATTGATGAGGAAATCCCCAGTGACTTGATTGCCATTGATATTCGAAATACCTTATATCAACTGGGACTGATTACAGGAGAGGTTACTAACGACGAAGTACTGGATTCTATCTTTACTCGATTTTGTATTGGGAAGTAACTACCTCAAAAGCATGATTTCTCCTTTTGCTTGGAATACCTCTTTTTTGTAATCTTTACCAAATACGGTGTAATAATATATACCCTCTTGTACCTTATCTCCATTGAATGTTCCATCCCAAGAATCGTTGATATCTGATGATTTGAAAAGAATCTCTCCCCATCGATTAAAAATCATGATACTAAATTCTTTAACTCCTCTAGATTGGATAGAAAATACATCATTGGTATTATCATCATTTGGACTGAAAGCGTTGGGCGTAAACAACTTAAAAGCATCTTCAACTTGCAACACTTTCGTAAACACATCTATACAACCTAAATCATTCTCGGCAGTGAGTGTAACCTCATAAAATCCAGTATCAGCATAGCTGTGTGTGGCACCAAATCCAGAGCTTGATACTCCATCACCAAAGTCCCAGGTATAATTTGTTGCATCCAACGATGTATTGGTAAACACAAAATCTGGTTGATAAAAATTGGCCATATCTGGAGTGTGAGTAAAACCGGCTGACGGTTTCGGTACAATTTCTAACTCGTCAATTTTTGACAATGAATCCTTACAGTCATATTCATTGGTCACCACCAATTGAACAGAATACAAACGATTTGAACTATAACTATGTGTTGTATTTTCTCGATTACTTGTATTTCCATCTCCAAAATCCCATTTGAATTTACTCCGTTCTCCAGTATTAGTAAGATTAGTAAAATTAACTGCATTGTCTACACAACTTGGATTAGGACTTACATCAAAGTCAACTGCTGGTATAGGATTGACAACAATTCTAGATTTACCAATCACAGGCTGACTACAATTATCCGTTAACGTAACCACATAGGTTGTCGTAGTTAAAGGAGTGACCGTCTTGTTTGGACCAGTACCCAAACCATTATTCCACGTAAATTGATAATTAGTCGATATCCCACCTGAGGCAGACGGTAAAAGATCATAGGAATCTCCTATACAGATTTCGATATCGGTAGGTAAATCTATATTTAATTGAGGTCTTACCGCTACATAAACAGAATCCTTCGCTATACTCGGGCTACATCCATCATCTACCACAACTACCACTTTCTGATTCGAAAACAAAATAGGGAGTGTGTAATTTTGAGAATCTCCAGCTCCATAGTTCCATTTATACGTATAACTCACAGGATCACCTCCTGAAACTACTGCTTGGTAGGTTATGGTTTCACCACAGCAAGCTGTGTCATTCCCGAGTATAGATACCTTCAACTCACCACGCAATGAGACATTTACACTAGCTTTTGGTTCATAAACACTACAGCCATCGGATAATGTTACCTGATAACTCATATTCATTGTAGGACTAACAACCATCGAATCCATATTGGTCTTACCTCTACCCCAATCATATTGATATCCCAATGGGTTGCCTCCATTAGCTGTCGTTTTTAGCGTGAGAGATTGACCATCGCAAATCAACGTATCTTTTGTAAGGTCAATACTTAGAGAATCGCTAACAGTAATGATATAAAATGCCGTATCATTAGTAGGTGTGCATTGATCTGTGTATGATATCCAATATTCATGTTGTCCTGCACCAACTGGATTAACTGTCCAGCTAACAGAAGAAGAATAACCCGATATATTTCCATCTGAAAACGAGTAATTATAGGTTGATAATCCTCCTGACGGATTTAATTGTAATGTTGCACTTTCACCTTGGCAAATTAAAGATGGTGATTGTTGGATATGTGATAATGAATCTCTGACTACCACATTAAATGTGGTAGTATCATTTTTGGGAGTACAACCATCCGAAACCACAACAGATATTAATTCATCATCCTTAAATTGAGTACTCCAATTGTTCGTGTCTAAGTCAAAAGGCACCCATTTGAATGTGTAGTTACTAGACAGACCTCCTGATGCATTGGCATTGAATTGAACAGGTTCCAAAAAACACAATGTGGTATCTGTCAAAGGAACAATTTTGAGAGGATCTAATACCTTGATAACGATTGAGTCATAAATAAATTCTTGCATACAATCATCACCAAATCGAAGGTATACTGTCGTATCGTTTGTGAAATTCACGAGTAAACTGTCTTTACCTAAAACTCCATTCCACGTATAGCTATAATCGACAGAGCTCCCCCCATTCCCCTCTGCGACAAGCCAAATGTCCTGATTATAACAAACTGTAGTATCCGGTGTGAGTTTCAAACTCAAGCTTGGACGAAATGCTTCAAATTCTGCTTTGTAACCCGATAGCGTTGCTAATTGATCTGAGAAATGTCGCAATGTGACAGCACCTGAGTCAATTTTTATGGGCTTACCTCCATTTGGTATGGAATCCGCCGTAAATCCTCCAATAAGAGGATAAGAGGTATTAGGTCCGTTATAGATGTACAGCGAATCAAAACCCTCTTCATATGCGAATTCAGTAAATGTTATATACGCACTGTCGCTATCACCGAAGTCTAATGTAACCGTATCTCGAGTAAGATTAAAATAATTGGATTCACCTCCGTGATCATATACAAAACCTTTACAAACAGAATAGGTAGTCCATTTACCAGCAATAGGAAGTGACGCATTGCAAATGTCTCGTATCGAATCAATTTCAATGTAGGCTACTTTTTCTGTTGAATCTTTCACTCCAAGAAAACACCCTTCAGCAACTAATTTTATGGTGTATTTGCCTTGAGCTCCATAGACATGGGTTGGATTTTTTGATGTAGAACTTTTACCATCACCAAAAGTCCAAGAATAACTTTTTGCATTTACTGATTCGTTCCTAAATAGAACTATGTCATTAGAAAAACAAAACAAGGTATCAGCACTAAAATCTACAGTAATGGAAGAGCTATCATATTTGGGACCAACACCCACAGCATACCATGCATTGGTGGTAGCGATTACCTCGTTACTGCACTCTCCATAGAGATCTGCCGCAGATTGAATTGCATAATAACGTGCCTCTAGAAAATTGGATGATGGTGTTAAATAATTTGTAAGATTTCGAAAAGCGATTTGTTGTGCTTTTTTTATTCCGATACTATCAACTTGAAATGTATCCCCATTATCATTCGTTCCTGAAACTCCTTTTGTTAAAAGATAAAACCAATAGTTCTGCACCCCACTATTCACGTGAACACCCCCATTATCTGATGGTGCCGTATGCCAGTATCTACCTCTATAC
>Ga0213866_10002169_pt1 | contig 14059 bp, 20 predicted proteins | sample PICome_11_FD_160079 | JGI IMG/M metagenome (GOLD analysis project Ga0213866, IMG submission 160079) | Coastal seawater microbial communities near Pivers Island, North Carolina, United States - PICO284 | ecosystem: Environmental > Aquatic > Marine > Coastal | place: USA: North Carolina...
TGTCGTAGCCATCGCTGCCGGCCTGCAGCACCGGATCGGGCAGCGGCTCCGCCTGGCTGGGCCACCGGCGTGGCATAGCTGCGGGTGAGCAGATCGAAGCCGTGGCCGAGGTCTTCGGGGTTCGCCGCCAGGGCCGAGAGATCGGTGGCGAGGTGCAGCAGCTGGCGGCTTAGGGAGGAACGCATAGGAACAGGGCAGGAGCTGGATGGCCGCTGTTCAAACCCGTGACAGCCGATAGAGATCATGCCGGCGCTGGCTGCCCGTCGGAATTGCCTGGCGGGCCATGCCCAGCTGTTCCAGATCCAGCTGGGCATGCAGCACCTGTTCCCCGCTGCCCGCCTCAGCAACCACCGTTCCCCAGGGATCCACCACCAGGGAATGGCCGTAGCTGGGATAGCCCTCGCCGTCCTCGGGCCTGGCGCTGGAGCAGGCCAGCACGAAGCACTGGGTGTCCACGGCGCGGGCTCGCATCAGCAGGTGCCAGTGGCGCGGGCCGGTGGTGGTGTTGAAGGCTGCGGGGCAGGCGATCACGGCGGCGCCCAGCTGCTGCTGCATCAGCAGGGCCAGCTCCGGAAAGCGGATGTCGTAACAGATCAGCAGACCCAGATTCGGCGGCTGCGCCAGCCCGGTGGCCAGCGGGTCACCGGCCCCGTCCAGCACCGTCAGCCGGTTACCGCCCGTGAGGCTGTCGGATTCGCGGAAGCGGATGCCGCCGGGCACATCCACATCGAAAAGATGTACTTTGCGGTGCTTGGCAAGCAGACGGCCGTCGGGATCGATCGCGGTGGCGGTGTTGTAGAGCCGTCCGTCGCTGCCCCGCTCGGGAATCGAGCCGGCGATCACACTCACGCTATGGCGCATCGCCAACCGCGCCACCATCGCCAGCGACGCGGACGGGCCCTCCAGTAGCAGGCTGCCGGGCTCCGGCACCGGTTCGGCGTAGTCAGCGAAGCGGGCAGCCGCATAGGGGGCATTCCAGATCTCCGGCAGCATCAGCAGCTTCGGGTTGGCGGTGCCGGCCGGAGGCTGCAGCGCCCGCTCCAGCCAGGCTTCGGCTGCGTGCCGGTTGGTGGCGGGGTCCGCTCCGGGCTGCAGCTGCACCAGGGCCACCGGCAGCAAGGTGCCGGGCGATGGTTGGCCCTCGGCCATGCACGCCTCCGCTGTTGCCTCCAGCATCGTCGCCCAGCCGCCGCCGTGAGGCTCAGCCAAACCCCAGCGTGCCAACGACCGCATCGGCGTTTGGCATGGCCTCGAATTCGCCCTGGAGCCCCCTGGCGGCCGTAATCGCGCCCGAGTGCTGCCAACCAGTGGGGGTCTCCCCAGCGGCGGAGGTGTGCAGGAAGGTGGACGACGTGAGGCCCAGGTTGTCCGGCACGTCAAGGCCGAAACCCCCCCAGTGCACCACATGGCCGGGTCATTTTTGCAGTGACCCCATACGCACCTAGACGTCCTGGTCAGAGGCTGTAGGGGTGCACCACACCGCCGAGGCTCAAGGGAAAATCGCGGCTGTTCCGGGTGGCAAGGGTGAGGCCATGGCAGGTGGCCGTCGCCAGGATGATCGCGTCGGGCACCTTGAGCCCGTGCCGCTGGCGTATCTGCACCGTTTCCCGGGCAATCGCCTGATCGAGCGCGATGCGAGGAAAGCTCTCCAGCCAGGTTTCGAGCCGCTCGGCTTCACCATCCCGGCTGCCCACAAGTACCTCGATCCAAGTAATCACGCTGATGGCGCTCTGGGGCTGTTGCTCTAGCCAGCGCAGGGCCGGCTCTTGTCCGCGCAGCACGTCAATCAGGATGTTGGTGTCCAGCAGCAGCATCAGCGGCCTGCCCACTCCTGGCGCAAGCTGTCCTCGATGGAGAGAGCATCCTCGGGCCGGTCATGCCAGAGGCCGAAGACCTGGCGATGTTGTGGCTGTTGCTGCTGCAACCAGAGGCGCAACGCCTCCCGCATTGCCTCGGCGCGGGAAATCCCCCGCTGCCGGCAGTGGGCATCGAGCTGATCACGCTCCGGTTCCGGCAGATCCACGATCGTACGCACGGTGATAACGCAATCTGATAACGGCATTGTAAGGCCGGTTGGTCAGAAGCATCAGCTCTGGCGAGCAAGCTCAGAGCAGGGGCAGCCGTTGGGCCCAGCAAATGCGACGCCACCTGATCAGCCGAGGCGCACTACCGCCGCGCCAGCATCCTTCGGGAGGATGTTGAAGGTGACGCACACCCGATTCAGCCACTGCTCACTCTCGGCCGCTTTGGTGTGGTCCTGGTCGCGGCTGAGCTCGATGCCTGCCTGGATTTCGCTGCGGCCATCTCCGTGGAATTGATCACTCCCGGGGGTAGTGCAGCGTCACCTGCTCGGGGTTATCGATGTCGTAGTTGAGCAGATCAGCCGGCAGTCCCACCTGCGACTCGCGCGGGTACACGCTGAAATCCTCGATCCGCTTGAACAGCGGCAACAGCACCCGCGCCAGGGCGTTGGGGGCGCTGTAGAAGAAGGAGTGGTGCCCGAGCAGGAATTCGGTGGTGCCCGCGCCCGCCGCCTGCTGCTGCCTGTGCAGAAAGGCGCGCAGCTGTTGCCGCTCATCAGGGCTGAGCTGCGGATGGGCGATCACGGCGAAGTCGCGGCCGGCCGCCACCAGGCCGGCGCGGCGCCAGTCGAGGCTGGAGAGGGTGGTGATCAGTACCTGGCGTTCGGGCGCGAAGTCAACGCAGGTGAGTTGTTGCTCCTCGATCGCCATCACCTGCTCCACGTCGCGGCGCTGCAGCGGCTTCCATTTGTGGCGGGCGTCGTCGTGGACGACGATCGCTGCAAGCCGCACCCGCGCGTAGCTCTGCAGCAGGGCGCGGTTGGCGGCGCTGCGGGCCACGAAGGTGAACAGGAACTGGGAGCCGGTGCCACTGATTGTTCGCTGCGCCCCTTCCTGATCGCTCTGGTGGCGGCGGTGATTCTCAACCTGGGGCTGCGGCTACGCATCCTCGAGCATGTGCTGCGTGCCCATCAGAGTGCTCCTTGGCTAATGGGTGTAATTGAGCGCGGTTTGTTGGTGGTGTTTGCGGCATTGCTGGTGGCTGCTGCTGGTGCGCCTGCTCCCAGAATTTCGCAGGGGACTGGAGCCGAGCCGACGGCAACTGGAATGCCTGGTGTGGCTGGCTTCAGGCATGGCCGCGACCAATCTGCTCTCCGCGCCGGTTTCAACGGCGGTGCTCTCAATCAGGGCCTGTTCTTTTTCGGGTTAAAGCCGATCGAGGAGCGCAGCTCTGCTGATCAATCAGCCCGGGCGGTGGTGCAGCGGCTCAACCACCAGTTCCAGAAGATCGAGGGGGCCAAGGTAATGGCCCAGCAGCCTGCTGCGGTGCCCGGCTTCAGCGTCCAGGGCGGGCTCTCATTTCAGTTCAACGACCTAAGGAGACTCTGGAAAACCCAGCCGATCCCCGGGAGAATGGGTTGGTGATTGCAGGCCAGGACTGGATTGATGGGAGGCAAGCAGCTCGGTTTCACGGACTATGAGCTGACCACGGCCAAGAAGCAGACCAAGCGGGAGAAGTTTCTCTCTGAGATGGAGTCGGTGGTCCCCTGGCAGGCGCTGATCGCTTTGATCGAGCCCCACTACCCAAAAGCGAGCAAGAAAGGTGGCCGCCCTCCGTATCCGCTGGCCACGATGTTGCGGATCCACTTGCTGCAGCAGTGGTATTCCCTCAGCGATCCGGCCATGGAAGAAGCTCTGATCGAGGTGCCAACCATGCGCCGCTTTGCCGGCATCGAGCTGATCAGTGACCGGATCCCGGATGAGACGACGATCCTCGCTTTCCGTCACCTCCTGGAGAAGCACGGGCTCGGTGAGCAGATCTTTGAGGCCGTCAAGGCGCTCCTGGCTGCTCGGGGAGTGACGATGCGGCAGGGCACGATCGTCGATGCCACCTTGATCGCGGCGCCCAGCTCAACCAAGAACAAGGATGGCAAGCGGGACCCAGAGATGCACCAGACCAAGAAGGGCAACCAGTGGTACTTCGGGATGAAAGTCCACGCAGGTGTGGACAAGGACTCAGGCCTGATCCATTCCGTTGCAGTCACTCCCGCCAACGTGCACGACCTCACTCCAGTTGCTGAGCTGTTGCATGGAGATGAGGAAGTGGTTTACGGCGACGCCGGTTACCAGGGCATTGGCAAAAGGCCTGAGATGGCAGGCAAGACAACGAAATTCAGGGTGGCCATGCGGCCCGGCAAACGCAGGGCGCTACCGGATACACCAGAGGGAAAGCTGCAGGATCTGATCGAGACAGCCAAAGCACACATACGCTCCAAGGTTGAGCATCCGTTCCGGGTGATCAAGCAGCAGTTCGGCTTTCAGAAGACCAGATTGCGCGGCCTGGCCAAGAACCGCTGCAAGATCAATGTGTTGGCAGCACTCTCGAACCTGTACCAGGCCCGACGACAGTTACTTGCGCCAGTCTGAACAGGGGCTTGGTGTACCTGAACACCTCGATACAGCCACAAAAACCAGCCCAAAGTGGCTGAACATGAGCCCAAAAGCCATCAGACAGCTGCCTCAGAGGCAAATCACGGCCAAAGCATCCTTGTGCTGCTCACTGCGGCCCGCTCAAAACCCGATTACCCAGAGTCTCCTTAAGCCAACTGGAATCCCAGGACAAGCAACTTGCCTACGATGAATCCATGGCCAAGACGCCCCTGCTGACACCCCTACAGCGTGAACACTGGCAGCGCCGCTGGGCCAGCGAGGCCGGGCAATTGCAGCAGCGCCGCCGCCAGCTGCTGGAGGTGGCGGCGACCGTGGAGTATGAGCCGCGCGCTCAGTGGCCCGAAGTTTCGCTCTGGCTATTTGGCTCTAGCCTGGAATCAGGCTTCATGCCGATTCGGATCTCGATTTAGCTGTGGCACAGCTACCGGCCGGGGACCTGATCGAGGCTTTGGATCTTGCGCACCGCTGCGCTGGTCGGGAACTGGACCGCCGCGGAGCCGCGCCGGTCGCCCTCTACCTGGTGCGACTGGAGGCGTTGCCCTTGTGCTGGCAGGAGCGGATTCAGCGAGATGGCCAACCCCTGCGCTGATTGCCACGCCACCTGATCCACCCCCGCCCAGGCGACTGCGCGATCTAGCAACCGATCTGGCGGTGGAGCGCCAGCGACTGGAAACCCTGATCGCAAACTTGGAGAGGCTTTCCCAGCGCTGGCAAAGCGAGGGCGCTGATGCCGAGCGGGTGGATGCGGCGGCCCTACGTCTGCAAAACCTCTCCACCGGCATCGAGCGCTGCCTGCTGCAGATCGTGCGGGTGCTGAATGGCGGCACTCTTGAAGGTGCCGACTTGCACCGCCGGCTATTGGATCGCCTCACCCAGGCCACGGACCTGAGACCGCCCCTCTTGTCTGCCTCTACGGCTCAATCACTGGCGAAACTGCTGGGATTTCTCCATGTCGTCCGTCCCCTCTACGCCGACGATCTGGATCCAGAGCAAGTGAACCTGCGGTTGGCAGGTGCCCTGGAACTCTGGCCGCGGCTGAGGCACCCTCACCTGTTCCCGGCCCCCTCTGGTGAGGATTGCTGAGACCATTATCGGGCAATGTGCCGGCTGCAGGGTCCGGCCGCAGGCCCCTTGGAGGACTTGGTCAGCCGGGCAGGTTGGAGGGGATCCCGCCGGCGGGTTCGTAGAGCATTTCCAGCCAGTTGCCTTCCGGATCCTGGAGGTAGAAGCTGGCGGTGCCGTCGCGGTGGTCATGCACCGGGCCGCAGCTGTGGCCGGCCGCCAACAGGCCGGCACGTACCTCATCCACCTCAGCGCGCTGCTGGAAATGGAAGGCGAAGTGGGGGCCTGCGGCCCGGTAGCTTTCGCTCAGCAAGGCGATGCCCGTGCCGCCGCCTGGCCATTCCAGATAGGCCCAGTCGGGGGCATCCCAGGTGAGTTGCAAGCCCAAGGAGAGATAGAAAGCCTTGGCCCGATCCATGTCCTGCACCCGCAGAGCAACGTGGCCGAGTCGGTGGCTGGTGGGCATGGCAGACGTGATCGATCCTTCCATTGTCGGCATGGGGCGGGACACTGAGGCTGCCAACGCCATGTCATGCGTGCCGACCGGCCAACTGGATCCACACAGCAGCTTCTGGCTGAGCAACCGCGGCGTGGTGGCGCTCGGCTTTGTGGTGCTGGAGCTGGTGTTCTTCGCCACCGATTCCGTCGGGGTTCCGGCCCTTGCCTATGTCAGCGGGGATGTCGGGGGAACGCCCTACCTTTCGCAGTGGTTCATGGTTGCCTTTTTGGTTCCGGCGGCGCTGATCATGCCGCTGCTGGGCAACCTGCGTGAGCGGGTGGGCTCCAAGGCCATCGCCACCGTGGGGCCCGGCATTTTTGGCCTGGCCTGTCTGATCAGCGCCAGCGTCACCGACCCCCAACTTTTCATCGCCCTGCGGGCGGTGCAAGGGCTGGGAGCCGGGGTGATTCCGGCTGCTGCCGGGGGCTACCTGGGGGGACAGCTGGGAGAGAAATACACGCCGATGGGGAAGGGGCTCGTGGCCCTGGCCCTGGTCACGGGTTCCAGCTCCACGGGCTGATCCGGCTGTCTTGGAACGGGAAGCAGCTCACGCAGCAGCCGGGCATAGCTCAGATTGGCCAACGTCATGGCTTCGGCTCTCTGCTCCATGGCCGTTGTAAGCGAAACGATCGTATCGGCAAGATCAGTATAATCAGCCAGACCGAATTCATAGCGAGCGAGTGAATCCGTATAGGCCTCCTTGGCGGCCTGGAAAGAGGCATTGGCCGCAATGATCTGACTGAGGGCTGCGCGATTGTCGTAAAAGGCGCTTTCGAGACGTTGGCGAATGCCATTGCGTTCGGAGGCTTCAGCCTGCAGCGTGCGCTCGGCCGCCGCTCGATTCGCTTCCACAGCCCCGGTGGTCACGCCGGCATCAAACAGTCGCCAGTTGAGCAGCATCCCAGCCGACCAGTCGCCACGCTCGGAATTGAGCCCTGGGATGAAAGCCGGGCCCTTGCAACAGCCGTTGAGCTCAATCACCGGCGAGGAGCTCTGAACCGCCTGATAGCCCGCAGTCGCGAACAGGCCGATGCGCGGCAGCAACGCCGCAGCGCTCCGATCGGCCTGGCGCTGCAACGCGACGCGTGCAGCCTGTAGGGCCTTCAGCTGGGGGTTGTCCTCAAAGCCGCGCACGATCGTCTGCTCCAGATCAAGCGGCCAGGGCGGTTGCAATCGCACCGCTTCACGGGCCTCCAACGTGACCACAAACGGAACATTGACCAGGTTGCTCAGGAGCCTCTGACTGCTCAACCGCAATGCCTCCACCTGTTCCAGTCGGAAGCGCTCCTGCAGCAACCTGGCTTCAGCGCGCAGGAGATCCACCCGCGGCACCAACCCCACCGCCTTCATCGCCTTCACCTGATCGAGGATGACCTGGTCGTTGTCGACCACCACTTGGCGGATGCGGTGGAGCTGATCGGCCAGCTGCAACCGGTAATAGGCCTAGCTGACCTCCAGTTGGAGCTGGCGTAGACGATTGCCATACAACTGTTGCGCCCGATCAAGGTCGGCACTGACCTGCCCAAGAGCCGCGCTGCGCTCAAAGCTCAGCAACTCATAATCGAGCCGCAACTGCGCAAAGCCAACACCCAGGTTGGTTTGATAACGGTTCCAGCCCCCAGTGGGAACATAAAAGGGGGATGTGGGCCCGTAGCCAGGCACATTGGCGTTGCCCTCCCAAGCATTGTTGTTTCCGTACTCCTGGCTGTAGCCCCCTCCCAAATCGAGCCCAAAAATCGGATAGAAACGACCTCGCACCGAGCGCAGCCAACCCTGCTGCTCCCTCACCCCCGCAATCTGCTGCTGCAGGTTGGGATCGTTTTGCACGGCCAGATCGATCGCCTGCTGCAGATCAACCGTCAGCCGCTGGTTGATGGTTACCTCAGCAGGCTGCTGCGGCACAACATCGGCAGCCGGTGGGTGCAGTGACGGCAGCGGGGAAGCAGCCTGGGTGCCAGGGGAGCCGGGCCACACCTGATCCAGCCGATCAAGATCACGGGCGTAGGACTCAAAACTGCGCATCAAAGGTTGGAGCGCAGGTGGAGTTTGTCCAGCCCGCGCGACAGGAACAAGCAACAGGAGCGCACCCACTCCAACTAGGGCTCGATGCCAAGCCATTCCCACCAGGATCAGACGCTCACATCATCCCTGCCTCAGCCACTGGGCCGCCTCGCAGGCGTGATAGGTGAGGATCAAATCGGCGCCGGCCCGTTTGAAGCAGAGCAGGGTTTCCAGCACCACCGCTCGCTCGTCGATCCAGCCCCTCTCTGCCGCAGCCTTGACCATGGCGTATTCACCGCTGACGTTGTATGCGGCAATGGGAAGCTCGGTTTCACCCCGCAGCCGGTAAATGATGTCGAGGTAGGCCAGGCCTGGCTTCACCATGATGATGTCAGCGCCCTCCTGCTCATCGAGCTGGGCCTCGGTGAGGGCTTCGCGGCCATTGGCCGGATCCATTTGATAAGTAGATTTGTCGCCAGGGATCGGCTTACCGGCGGCGGCCCGGGGAGCGGAATCCAGGGCTTCACGGAAGGGACCGTAATAGGCGGAGGCGTATTTGGCGGTATAGCTGATGATGCCGATGTGCTCAAAACCCTCCTCATCGAGAGCCTCGCGGATGGCCCCAACCCGGCCGTCCATCATGTCGCTGGGGCCGATCAGGTCGGCACCGGCCCGGGCCTGGGCCACGGCCTGCTTGCAGAGCACCGCCACCGTCTCATCGTTGAGCACCACCCCCCCATCGCTGACGATGCCGTCGTGGCCATCGCAGGAATAGGGATCCAGGGCCACGTCGGTCATGATCGCCATGCCCGGATGCACCTCCTTGAGCCGGCGAATGGCTCGGGGAATCAGGCCATGCTCGTTGAAGCACTCGGCCCCGTCCTCCGTTTTTAGGCCGTCGGCCACCTTGGGAAATAGCACCACGCAGCGGATGCCCAGCTCCCAGGCGCGGCCCACCTCCTCCACCAGCCCCTCCAGGCTCCAGCGCATAGCACCTGGCATGGCCCCGATCGGCTCGTTGCTGGCGCCCTCATGTACAAAGAGCGGATAGATGAAGTCAGCGGCGCTGAGCTGGTGCTCCCGCACCATCGCCCGCAGGGCCGGGGTGCGGCGCAGCCTGCGGGGGCGGTAGGTGAGCTCCATGGGGCCAATCTCGCTTGGGCGGATCCTAGAGACGGGCAGCCTGAATCCAACCCGCCCGGGGATCGGCACTGCGGGCAGTGCGCAGCTGCTCCAGCAACTGCCGTTCCTCGGCGCTGAGCTGGCCTGGCAACTTGAGCACCGGGGTGAGCAGCAGGTCGCCGCGGCCTTCCTTGAGCGGCCAACCCTTGCCCTTGAGCCGCAGGCTGCGGCCCAGGGTCATGCCAGGGGGCACCTGGACGGAGGCCTCTCCGTCGGGGGTGGCCACCCGCACCTCGCCGCCGAGGGCCAGCTCATCGAGGCTGAGGGGTAGCTCGGCCCGCAGCTGGTCGCCATCGAGCTTCCACACCGGATGCTCTTGGAGCTGCAGGTTGAGGTAGAGGTCGCCGCGGCGGCCGGTGCCGGGCTGCAGATTGCCCTTGCCCTTAAGCCGCAGCCGGCTGCCGTGCTTGACCCCCGGGGGGATGCGCACCTGCACCCGCTCGTCGTTGACGGCCAGGGTGCGCTCAGAGCCGCGGAAGGCGTCGGCAAAGGAGAGGCTGATGCTGGCCTCAGCATCGAGATTCGCCGCAGGGGCGCGGCCCCCTCCAGGCATACCGCCGGCAAATCCACCGGGAAAGCCCGAACTAAAACCAAAACCGCCCGGGGCACCGCCGGAGGCGGGCCCGCCAAAACGTCCCAGCAGGTCGTTGATGAAATCGTCGAAATTGCCGTAGCGGCCGAAGTCAACGTCCACCCCGCCTGTGCCAGAGCCGCCGCCGGCCTGGCTCCAGTACTGGCCAAACTGTTCGTAGCGGCGGCGCTTATCCGGGTCGGAGAGCACCTCATAGGCCTCGCTCACCTCCTTGAACTTGGCCTCGGCACCCGCATCGTCTGGATTGACATCCGGGTGGTACTGGCGGGCCAGCTTGCGAAAGGCCCGCTTGATGGCGTCAGAATCGGCGCTCCGCTCCACGCCCAGCACCTTGAAGTAGTCGCGGTAGCCGTTTGCGCCCATCGACCTCCCTATCCACCGCTAGCTGACCATTCTTTCAGCCATGGGGCTGTTCAGCCGCCGCGCCGAAGGGCGGAAGGCCGAACGCCGGCGCCCCAACTCTCCGCTGTGGTTTTGCGCACACTGCCCGGCCAGAGCCGGCCATCAGCCGTAGCCTCCGGCCGCTGACCCGCACACCCGCACCCCGATGCCCGAGTTCGGCTCCCTGCGTTCTGCCATATTGATCGGTCTGAGCACGGTGCTGCTGGGCTTTACGGCCACCGCCAGCGCCGCCAAAGGGGCCAACGTTCCTGGCGCCCCAACCACCCCCAGCCTCGGCGAGGCCCTGGCCCCCTCCAGCCCAGAACAAAAGGCCCTCAGCGACCACCTGCGGGCCAAGGGGGCGATTTTCTATGGCGCCTGGTGGTGTCCAGCCTGCTTCCAGCAAAAAAATCTGTTTGGCAAAGAGGCCGGCAACACCCTTCCCTACGTGGAGTGCGACAAAACTGACCCAGGTCGGGCGCGCTGCCAGGCGGCCCAGATCCGCGCCTACCCCACCTGGGACCAGCCAGGCAAGGAGCGCCGCGAAGGGGTCCAGACCCTCCAGGAACTGAAGATCTGGAGCGGCTTCCCAGGAAGCACCCCCTAAAAGCTGCCCTGCAGCCATCCCAACCGGAAGTGCGTGTTCCTATCCCCAGCCTGCGAACGCAACAAGCAGTCGCTCCTGGCCCTGCTTCAAGCCTGGCTGCCCGAGCGGGCGCGGGTGCTTGAGATTGGCTCCGGCAGCGGCCAGCACGCCGCCTATTTCGGCGCGAACATCCCAGCTTTGACCTGGCAAGCCAGCGAGCGACAGGAGGGGCTGGCAATCCTGCGGGGCCAACTGGCAGGCCTGGCCCGGCAGGAGCTGGCGCCAGCTGCCGAACTGCCCGCAGCAATCCGCCTCGATGTGACCGAGGCGGAGCAGTGGCCTAACGGCCGCTTCGACGCCGTATTCACCGCCAACACCTGTCACATCATGCCGGCACTGGCCCTGCCCCAGCTGCTGGCCGGAGCGCGCCAGGTGCTGGAGCCCGGTGGCCTGTTGCTGCTCTACGGCCCCTTTCACGACGGGGGGGTGCACACCGCGGCCAGCAACCTCAGCTTCGATGCCCAGCTGCGCAACCTCGATCCCGCCATGGGGGTGCGGGATGCACTGGAGCTAAAGCAGCAAGCCCTCGCCGCAGGCCTGGAGCCCCTTGACGATCTGGCCATGCCAGCCAACAACCGCACCCTGATCTTCAGCGCCGGGCCCTGGCTGTCCAGCAGGATGTTGCCATGAGTCAACAATCATCCGCCATTGAACTGCTGGGCTACGCGGCAGCTTCTCTGACCACCTTGAGCTTCATTCCCCAGGCAATGAGAACCCTCAGCAGTGGCGACACCCGGGGGATCTCCCTAAGCATGTATGCCTTTTTCACCAGTGGGATTGCCCTGTGGCTGGTTTATGGCATTTTCACGCGCAACGGCCCTCTGATCATTGCCAATGCGATCACGGTTGTGCTCTCGGGCCTGATTCTGCAGCGCAAGCTGGAGGATCATTTAGGCGAAAAGCGCAGCAACAACAAATCCGGGCCTCGCAAAACCGGGAGAAAGCATAAAATCATCAGGCCGAGAACATGACCCATTCAAGGATAAAACAAATCCAATCATCCCGACCGATCAAACAGACCTAGCCATCCAAATAATCCGGGATTACGCTAAATAAAACCGCCAATGCCAAGGCGGCAAAGCAATTCTCTAGACCCTGCAAGCCGGCGAACAGATTACTCAAATCATTACCAGCCGAATTAGTAATCCTGTAGAGCCTTACACTGCTAAAGTACAATGAATAGCAGGAATACATTGCCGCCAGGAAAGACGCCACTGCAAACATAATTTCCTGCCAGCTGGCAGAGGAGATACCTTGGAAGGCGCCCCCAGCCTTGATTACAACAAGCACAGCGATGGCGATGGCAGCAATTCTCTGCTTGGCCACAAGCTGCCTGAACTCAACATCCTGCTTTGGAGTGAATTCAAATTGGAATTTGGCCATTAGATCAGAATTTCCCAGTGGCAGCAAGCCTAGACCAGAGTTGATCAGGCTCTGACTAAAACAGCGATAGCCATTGCCTGATCAATTGCAAGTCTGCAGGGTTTGAAGGAGTTGACTCACCGGGCCCTACGGTGAATTTCTGCCCCCAGCTTCCCGCAGTGCAGCCGAATTCAGCCCGCCCGCCCGTAGCCCTCGTCACCGGGGCCTCCTCCGGCATCGGCCTGGCGACAGCGCAGGCCCTGCTCGAGCGAGGCTTCAAGGTGGTTGGGGCGGCGCGGCGCCAGGAGCCGATGGCCCCCCTGGTGCCTGCCGGCCTGCAGCCACTGGCCCTCGATCTGGCCGAGCCCGCCAGCATTGCGGCAGCTGCGGAGCGCCTCGCCCAGGACCACCCGGGCGGCATCGACCTGCTCGTGAATAATGCCGGCTATGGCGTCTACGGTTCGGTAGAGGAAACGCCACTGGCTGTGGCTCGCCGCCAGTTTGAGGTGAACCTATTCGGCCTGGCGGACCTAACCCAGCGGCTGCTGCCGGCGATGCGACAGCGCCATTCGGGGCGAATCATCAACGTCTCCTCAATGGGTGGGCGCATCTATGCGCCGCTGGGGGCCTGGTATCACGCCTCCAAGCACGCCCTGGAGGGTTGGTCTGACTGCCTGCGGCTGGAGCTTGCCGATTTCGGCATTCACGTAGTGGTGGTGCAACCCGGCATCATCCGCACCAACTTTGCCGAAACGATGCAGCAGCCCCTGCTGGAGCGCTCCGGCAACGGCCCCTACGGCCAACTCACCAAGATTTTGCTGGAGGGCTTAGCCGACATCTACGACGCCCGCCGCAGCTCCTCACCCAACCTGGTGGGCCGCACGATCGCAGCTGCGGCCTGTGCGGCCAATCCCCGCAGCCGTTACGTGGTGGGCTATCTGGCCCGGCCCCTGCTGCTGGTGCGCAACCTGCTCGGCGATCGCATCTACGACTCGCTCACGATGGCCAACTTCCGCCACAGCTAACTACTAAAAGGGCCCTTCCAGGCCCCATGGATCATTTGGGTGATAAGGCTGATCTCACCCCATCTCCCTTAAAGGGTCAGGCGGCCACGGGGGCGGTCTGACGGGAGAAACGAACGATGTTATTCGCTGTTACGGATTTGCTCTTACCGAGCAGGCTTCAGTCACCCTCCTCATACCCCGTCGAAACCATTGCAGCCCCGTGAAGTGGAGCTGAGCGGAATCGAACCGCTGTCCGAAGCACCGGTGTGGATCACCTAGTCCGGCCGAAACCGGACTCCGTCATTGTGACAGCTTCAACCGCAGACCGCAGGGGTGGGCATCACCGACCAAGACAGCAGCTCCCTCAGCGGCGTGGCGGTGGTGCCACCGGGTCTTGAGGAAGCCGCAGCGGCCGAGCTCACGGCCCTGGGCTGTCACGCCGGCCCACCCCTACGCCGGGCCGTGCGCTTCCAAACCAACCTGGCCGGCTACTACCGGCTGCACCTGCAGGCCCGCCTGCCCTTCCGGCTGCTGCGGGAGCTGGCCAGCTTTCCCTGCCACAGCCGCGAGGAGCTCTACGCCGGCGTGCAGCGCGCCGCCGACTGGGGCCGGTGGCTTCCCCCCGGCACCAGCTTCCGGGTCGATGCCACCGGCAGCGCCCCAGGCCTCAACCACAGCCACTACAGCGCCCTGCAGGTCAAAAATGCCCTGGTCGATCTCCAGCGTCAGCGCTGGGGAGCCCGCTCCTCCGTCGACCTGGACGATCCCGACCTGGCCCTGCACCTGCACCTGGGCGGTGGCGAGGCCAGCCTCAGCCTCGATGGCAGCGGCGAGAGCCTGCATAAGCGCGGCTACCGG
>Ga0213866_10002171_pt1 | contig 14056 bp, 10 predicted proteins | sample PICome_11_FD_160079 | JGI IMG/M metagenome (GOLD analysis project Ga0213866, IMG submission 160079) | Coastal seawater microbial communities near Pivers Island, North Carolina, United States - PICO284 | ecosystem: Environmental > Aquatic > Marine > Coastal | place: USA: North Carolina...
TCCAGCATCGGGCGACCATACCGCATGCCCAGTGCCAGCAGCAGGAATGCCAGGTGGATCAACCACATGTTCACAAGCAGGCCGCCACTGCCCTCTTCGATACGGGTCCTGACATTGGCGAGCAACATCAGGTAGCCAAGGTAGATCAGGAAAGCCGGCGCCATCTTGACGTAGCGGCCGCGCCGATGATCGGTCTTACTGAGACACAAGGCCATGATCGCCACGATCGGCACCATCAGCGGTATGGACAGGCGCCACTGCAGAGCCGCCACGTCCTGTGCAGTATCTGACCGCCACAGCTCAGCGGTGCTGCGGCCATCTACCGGCGCGTGAGTACGTATACCGTCCTCGGGCTCGGGAATCAGCTCACCGAACCTATCAAAGCCAATCACCTCATATTCGAGTCGCCCCGGGTGACCGCGATACCGAAAACCATTACGTAATTCCAGGTAACGCGCGCCAGTAACGGGATCGAACACAACCTCGCCCTGCTCGGCGACGGTTACCGTCATTGGCTCTTCGCGTTCGTTATCCCGTGACTGCTGGGACAAAAACACATTCAACATGACACCGTCGGCATCGACGGTTTCGGCGTAGGAGACAATGCCACTGCCTCGCCGAGCCTGGAATCGGCCCGCAGCCAGGGACTGGAGGCCCTGGGAAGAGCTGGGGTCGTTCAGCAACGCTGCTGACTTGGCAGCACCCAGTGGTGTGATCACCAGGGACAGGGCCGCCACGATAATTGCCACCAATAGGGCCGGTACCAGGGTGTAGCACGCGAGTCGACTGGGGCTGACACCGCAGGCGGTAAGCACCACCATCTCACTCTCCACATACAACCGACCGTAGGCCATGAGAATGCCGATAAACAGGCCTAGAGGGAGAATCAGTTCCAGGAACCCCGGCAGACGGTACATCATCACCGGAAGGAGGATATTGCCCGCCAGGTCGCCCACAGCGGCTTCTGCCAGGTATTTCACAAAGCGGCCGCTGAAAATAATCACCAGCAACACGAAGCTGACCGCGAGCATGTGGGTCATGACGTCCCGGGTCAGGTAGCGCAGGATTCTCATCGACGTCGGTTATATGGCCAGGTTTAGGGTATGCGGCGGTTTAGTTCGGACGCCAGCCATCATACACTACGCCGCTGTACTGAAGGGAAGGAAATACCATGGCCAAACTCACTGTATCCGCTCGTCGCATCGACAACCCCAGCCAACAGCGCACCCAGTGTGCGGTGGTACCGGTGTTTGAGAAGGAGCGCTTAGTCGGTGCTGCGCGCAACCTCGACAAGGCCAGCGGCGGCGCTGTCAGCAACTTGATTTCGCTAGGGGATTTCACCGGCAAGCGCGGACAGTCCCAGATGCTGGCCGGCTGCAAACCGGTTCAGCGTGTACTGCTGGTTGGCTGTGGCCAGCGTGACAAATTTGATCGCAAAGGCGGGCTGGAACTGGCTCAGAATATCGCGCGAGCCGTCAAAGGCACTTCGGCCGGAGATGCGGTGATCTATCTCAACGACCTTCCCGCCAAGGCCAAGAGCATGCGCTGGCTAATCCCAGCCCTTGGACGCCTGCTGGTAACCGGGCTGTACCAATACACAGAAACTCTCAGTAAACCGGGGGAGCCGGCGCGCCTGTCACGTGTTGTGGTCGACGGGGGCAAAAGCCTGCCAGCAGCCGAGGCAAGCCGGCTGATCAAACAGGGCAAGCACATCGGAGACGGCGTCAATGCTGCGCGGGAGTTGGCCAATCTTCCTGGTAATGTCTGCACCCCCGATTACCTGGCCAGGGAAGCGCGCAAGCTGGGACGCAAACATAAGTCTCTGACCACCAAGGTCCTCGATGAGAAAAAAATGCGCGAGCTGGGCATGGGCTCACTGCTGTCAGTGTCGGCCGGCAGCGACGAGCCGGCCAGGCTCATCATCATGGAGTACAAGGGTGGCAAGGCCAAAGACCAACCCTACGTACTGGTGGGCAAAGGCATCACCTTCGACAGCGGCGGCATTTCCCTCAAGCCGGGCGCCAAGATGGACGAGATGAAATTCGACATGGGTGGCGCGGCCAGCGTGTTCGGCACCATGAACGCTGTTTGCGACCTGGGCATTCCACTCAACGTGATCGGCGTGGTCGCAGCGGCTGAGAATATGCCCAGCGGGCGTGCTACCAAACCCGGCGATGTGGTGACCAGCATGTCCGGCCGCACCATCGAAATTCTCAATACCGATGCTGAAGGTCGCCTGGTGCTGTGCGACGCGCTGACCTATGTGGAACGTTATAAACCGGCAGCGGTGGTCGACATCGCCACCCTGACCGGCGCCTGCGTGGTGGCACTGGGTAGTCACGCCTCGGGCCTTTACGCCAACAGGGACGAGTTAGCCGATCAACTGCTCAGTGCCGGTCAGGAGACCCACGATCGTGCCTGGCGCATGCCGCTTTGGGACGACTACCAGAAGCAGCTGAACAGCAACTTTGCCGACGTCGCCAATATCGGCGGACCGGGAGGAGGCAGCATTACCGCGGCCTGTTTCCTGGCTCGGTTTGCCGAAAAGTATGACTGGGCGCACCTGGATATCGCTGGCTCTGCCTGGAACAGCGCACCCAAAGGCGCAACAGGACGGCCCGTTGCCCTGCTGACTCAGTACCTGCAGGACCGGGCAGGCTGAACCGATGACCCGGGTAGGTTTTTACGTCGTCAGTGCCGCGGGCGCGGCACATCGGCTCCACGTTGCTGCGCGCCTCGCTGACAAGGCGTTTCAACGTGGCCACCGGATTTTCATCAATGCCTGCGATGAAACGCAGGCGCGCTCGCTGGATGAACTGCTGTGGTCATACCGCCCGGCCAGTTTCCTGCCTCACGGCCTGCTCGGTACTGCCGAGGCCGGCCAAATTGCCATCGGCTGGGGTCAGGAACCTGGCGATCACGACGACCTGCTAATCAACCTGCAGCTGAACGTGCCGCCCTTCATAGGCCGTTTTCAGCGGGTGGCCGAAGTCGTCACCCAGGATGAGGATAGCCTTGAGGCCCTGAGGTCCTCCTGGCGCTTCTACAAGGAGCGGGGCTACCAATTGGAAAAACACGACCTCTGAGGCGTATAATCGCGCCCCTTTTCACCCAGCCAGCAAGCAACCCAAGCGTTTCCGACATGGACAAGACCTTCCAGCCCGCCGATATCGAGACCCGTTGGTATCAGGAGTGGGAATCTCGAGGCTACTTCGCCCCCAGCGGCGAGGGTGAGCCCTACAGCATCATGATTCCGCCGCCGAATGTGACTGGCAGCCTGCACATGGGCCATGGTTTCCAGGAAGCAATAATGGATGCCCTGATCCGCTATCACCGCATGGCCGGGTATAACACCCTGTGGCAGGTGGGTACCGATCACGCTGGCATCGCCACGCAGATGGTGGTCGAACGCCAGTTGGAGTCACAGGGCACCGATCGCCACGCCCTGGGGCGCAACCAGTTTATTGACAAGGTCTGGGAATGGAAGGCTGAGTCGGGCGACACCATCACCCGGCAGCTGCGTCGCCTGGGCTCATCCATGGACTGGTCTCGCGAGCGGTTCACCATGGACCCGGGCCTGTCGGAGGCCGTCCAGGAAGTCTTCATCCGCCTCTATCGTGAAAAGCTGATCTATCGTGGGCAGCGCCTGGTGAACTGGGATCCGGCCTTGCACACGGCAGTGTCCGACCTGGAAGTGGTCTCCGAGGAGGAACAGGGCCACCTGTGGCACTTTCGTTATCCCCTGTCCAATGGCGACGGTCATCTGACAGTGGCGACCACTCGGCCAGAGACCATGCTGGGCGACACGGCTGTCGCCGTTCACCCGGATGATGATCGCTACGCCCACCTGGTGGGCCAGACCATCAGCCTGCCCCTGACCGACAGGAAGATCCCGATCATCGCCGATGATTACGTGGACCGGGAGTTTGGTACCGGTTGTGTCAAGATCACGCCGGCTCATGACTTTAATGACTACGAGATGGGCCAGCGGCACGAGCTGCCGCTGATCAACATTCTCAACGACGACGCGGCCATCAATGACAACGCGCCAGAGGCGTACCGCGGCATGGATCGCTTTGCAGCACGCAAGCAGATCGTCGCCGACCTCGATGCCCTGGGCTTGCTCGACAAGGTCGAGGACCACACGCTCAAAGTGCCCCGCGGCGACCGCTCTGGCGTTGTTATCGAACCCTACCTCACCCTGCAGTGGTATGTAGACGCCAAGACCCTCGCCAAGCCCGCCATCGCGGCGGTAGAGAACGGCGACATCGAGTTTGTACCCAAACAGTGGGAAAACACTTATTTCGCGTGGATGCGCGATATCCAGGACTGGTGCATCAGCCGCCAGCTGTGGTGGGGGCACCGCATCCCGGCCTGGTACGATGCCGACGACAACATCTACGTCGGCCGTGACGAGGCCAGTGTCCGCAGTGAAAACCAGCTGGCGGACAGTGTGGCCCTGCATCAGGACGAAGACGTGCTGGATACCTGGTTCTCGTCTGCGCTGTGGACCTTCTCCACCCTGGGCTGGCCGGAGGAAACCCCAGAGCTCAAAGCCTTCCATCCCAGCAGCGTCCTGGTCACCGGTTTTGACATCATCTTTTTCTGGGTTGCCAGAATGATCATGATGACCCTGCATTTCCGTGGCGAAGTGCCCTTCCGCGAGGTCTATGTTCACGGCCTGGTCCGCGATGGAGAAGGACAGAAGATGTCAAAGTCCAAGGGCAACGTTCTGGACCCAATCGACCTGATCGACGGCATCGACCTGGAGAGTCTGGTCAGCAAGCGCACCAGTGGCATGATGCAACCGCAACTGGCGTCCCGCGTCGAGAAAGCCACGCGCAAGCAGTTCCCCGACGGCATCGACGCCTACGGAACGGATGCGCTGCGCTTCACGTATTATTCGCTGGCCTCCACCGGCCGAGATATCAAGTTCGATATCGGGCGCATCGAGGGCTTCCGCAATTTCTGCAACAAGATCTGGAACGCGGCTCGCTACGTGATGATGAATTGCGCGGATGAAGACTGCGGCCAGAACGCCGACGCCGAGGTGGAACTGAGCCTTGCTGACCGCTGGATCATAGGCCAGTTGCAGGAAACAGAAGCCGCTGTCAGCCGTGCTGTGTCGCAGTACCGTTTCGACCTCGCCTCACAAGCGCTTTATGAGTTCATCTGGAACGAGTACTGCGACTGGTACCTGGAACTCTCAAAGCCCGTGCTTTGGGACGAGCAAGCCAGTGCGGAAGCGCAACGTGGCACCCGACGTACCCTGATTCGTGTACTGGAAACTTCGCTGCGCCTGCTGCACCCCTTTATGCCCTTCATCACTGAAGAAATCTGGCATTCGGTCGCGCCATTGGCTGGTCGGTCGGGCGACACCATCATGCTGCAACCCTATCCGAAAGCCGATGAGAGCGCCGTGGACAAGGCAGCAAACGCGGATATAGAATGGCTCAAAGGCGTGATCGTCGGGGTTCGCACGATCCGGGGAGAGATGAATATTCCCCCCGGGAAGGCCCTCGACATCATACTGAGAAACGGCGACGACACCGATAAATCCAGACTGGAAACAAACGCGCCGTCTCTCAGAAAACTGGCCAAGCTGGACGGAATCACCTGGGTGCCATCCGACCAGGAAGCTCCGGTATCCGCGACAGCATTGGTAGGGAACCTCGAAATCCTGGTGCCCATGGCGGACCTCATCGACAAGGATGCAGAACTCGCTCGCCTGGCCAAGGAAATCGAGAAATTGGGGAAAGATCTGTCTCGCATTGAGGGCAAGCTGTCTAATTCGTCGTTCGTCGATAGAGCGCCGGCGGAAGTGGTTGAAAAGGAGCGGGCTAAACTCGTCGACCAGCAGCAGGCTCTTGAAAAGTTGCGCGAACAGGAACAGCGCATACTGGCGATGTAACAGGCCACCCTCCCCTATGGGTTGATTCACCCGGGAGCATTGCTTCCCGGGAATAATAAAAAGCAGTAGCAACACCGAGGAAAGTGGTATGAGTGAACGTGTTCAAGGCACGGTTAAGTGGTTCAACAACGCCAAGGGCTTTGGCTTCATTACCCGCGAGGAAAGTGACGATGATGTATTCGTTCACTTTCGCTCTATTCAGGGGGACGGTTACCGAACCCTGAACGAGGGACAGAACGTAGAATTTAATCTGGTAGAGGGTCCGAAGGGACTGCAGGCCGAAGAAGTCCTCAAACTCTAGCAGCACTGGTTGCGCGAGCTGGCAACGGGCCCGCGCCTTCCGACCATCCCGTTGCAACAGGTACCAGCACCCCTTCCCTGCTGTGGTACACAGCCCGCCGTTTTCTGGCGAGCCGGGACCGCTTCGGCGTCTCCGGCAGTGAGGGATTAACAGGCCGCACGCTACCGCGGCCCCGACCATCTATTACAGGAATACCCATGTCTTTTCCCATTGTCATCATGGTCAGCATCGTTATCGCTGCCGCTATCTCTTCCGGTCTCACATTGCTACAGGGTGGATCACTGCCTGACTGGCCCCTGTTGACTGCGTTTTCAATCGCCTGCGTGGCCTCCGCGCTCATCGCCCGCGCCGGCTCCGGCGGCGCTGTTACCGACACCGGTGATTACGACGACGATTTTGTCGACCACCACGACGATGCTGATCGCGTACAGGGGGAGGTAAAGTGGTTTAACGTTTCCAAGGGCTACGGTTTTATCACCCTCGACGACGGTGACGAGATATTTGTTCACTTCCGTTCTATTCGGGGCGAGGGTCGCCGCAGCCTGCGTGATGGCGAACGGGTGTCACTGAAAGTGGCGCAGAGCGACAAGGGTCCCCAGGCAGAAGATGTTGTCGCTACAGATAGCTGATCAGGCCTGAGACTGCGTAAGCGCGTCTCGCCAGTACAACTCAATCATCTGAGCACCCTGGCGAAGGGTGTTCTCTGTTAACAGGGTGTCGTCCTCCAGTGCCATCTCTACGATGGCGTAGCCGGTATCTATGGTCAGCCGAGCCTGCATGAGTAGCACATCGTCCGCAGGACGGTGAATCAACACCGAGAGTATCTCCGCGAACTGCTTGGCCACCAGGCGATGGGACTCCAGCCGTAGCTCCTGAAGCGGCGCCACCGCTCGCAACGCCTGAATGATTTCGGCACCACCCACCTGATCCAGTGTCACCTGATAGGTCATTTTCAACAACTGATAGATATCGGCAAGCAGCGCCTCCGGATCGTTCACCGGACCGTGTTGGTCAAACCAATCCTGAAATACTGAATTTTGCCGATCCATGACTACAGCGCCCAGCGCGTTCAGCACCGCGTACTTATTTGGAAAGTACCGGTACAAGGCAGGCACCGTGATCCCTGCTCGCTCCGCGATGAGATTCGTAGAAATGCGCTCAACCCCGACCTCCACCAAAAGTTCTGCGGCGGAAGTCAAAATTCGCTCATAGGTGCGCTTGGCGCGCTCCTGTCGAGGCTTGTTTTTCTCAAGCAGTTCGACAGCTCGTCTGCCGGACATGGATTCCCTACCTTGTTGTAATGCACTATTTGTGTGCATTTTTAGACCATCCTACCCTAGCCACGCCCCCGCGGCCAACGTCTGCATCCGCTCTCTGGCAGGTTGTTCCATAACGGTGCAACATTGTGCCTTGGGGACAGGAGGGTGATCATGACTGCTCGCATAACCGGACTCACTGCACTGCTGTGGGCATCGCTTGTAAGCGGACAGCCACTAGCCGACATTCAGCGCACCGAGCAGCGACAGCCCTGTGCCGACCACCAGCCCCTGCGACAACCGTTCTTTGGCGACCTGCACGTACACACCGACCTGTCCTTTGACAGCTACATCTCCAGCCAGCGCAATGGCCCCGGCGACGCCTACCGCTATGCGCGCGGCGAAGCGATTACCGTGCCAGACGCAGACGCCAAGCAGGTGCTTCGCGTGCAACTGAAGCGGCCGCTGGACTTCACCGCGGTAACCGACCACGCAGAATTTCTTGGGCCTATCCGCCTGTGCACCCACCCGGACGCCGGCATTTCGCGCTGGTTCCCCGCCTGTATCGCAACGCGCAGCGAGCTGTTTCCCATTCAGTTCCTTGCGGCCGACTACTGGCAGAGCCTGGGTGTAACAGGCGACACCGACGCACGTGAACAGTCCATGGTGTGCAGCCTGGGCGACTGTGACGCAGCGCACAAGGCCGCATGGCAGCAGATTCAGGATGCCGCCGAGCGGCACTACGATCGCAGCGAAGGTTGCGAGTTCACCACCTTCATCGGTTACGAGTACACCGACGCACCAAACTTCGCCAACCTCCATCGCAATGTCATTTTCCGCAATGAACACGTGACTGACACCGCGATCTCAACCTACGACACTGGCTCAAAAAACGTACCCGAGCTGTGGCGGCGACTGCTCAAGGAGTGCATCGAAGGCAATGAGGGATGTGACGTGCTGGCTATTCCGCACAACCCCAACCTCAGCGCTGGACTGATGTTTCCCGATCCCGACAGCGAGCAGGAGGCACAGGCGCGCCTGTTCTTTGAGCCTCTGGTTGAGCTGGTTCAGCATAAAGCTGCCTCTGAATGTCGTTTTGACCGGCTCCTGGGGCGGGGCGTGGCGACTGAAGACGAGTTATGCGATTTCGAACAGGCCCCCGCCGACAACCTTTCCATGTTGGGAACCGTATACGGCGAAATGCGGGCCGAGACCGGGGAAATGGTATCCATCGATGATTTCGCGCGTCGCAACATGGTGAGAAACGTGCTCAAAGATGGATTGAAACTTGAAGCCGAAACGGGCACCAATCCCTTCAAGCTGGGATTTATCGGTAGTACCGATACTCACAGCGCCACCCCCGGCGGCGCAGAAGAGGACAACTATACCGGTCATCTTGGCCGCCGCGACTCGGGGTACCGAAACCTCCAGGATCACTTTTTCGACAACCCGGGTGGCCTTGCGGTGGTCTACGCGGAAGAAAACTCCAGAGACAGCCTGTTCGAAGGCATGCGCCGACGCGAGGCTTATGCCACCAGCGGCACCCGGCCCCTGGTTCGGTTTTTTGCGGGACAGGACTACCCGGACTCACTGTGTGAAGACCCGGACATGATCGCCAAGGCCTATGCCGGCGGCGTTCCCATGGGCGGCGAACTGCCTGCCGGCCAGTCCTCGCCGCGCTTCCTGATCAGCGCGTCCAAGGATGCCGGATTGCCGGGAGAACCGGGCGTGGATTTGCAGCGGCTACAGGTGATCAAAGGCTGGCTGGATGCCGAGGGCAATACCCGGGAACAGGTGATAGACGTGGCCGGCTCAGCGGATAACGGGGCCGACGTGGATCAACAAACCTGCGAGCCTACCGGTGCCGGGCAACGCCAGATGTGCGCCCTTTGGCAAGACCCGGATTACGATCCCGATCAGCGCGCTTTCTACTACGTGCGCGTGCTTGAAAACCCCAGCTGTCGCTGGAGCACTCGCCAGTGTCAGGCAGCAGGCGTTAATCCATTCGCCGACAACTGCGAAGCAAAGGCCGCCAGCATGACAGAAGCACGCCAGGAAGAAGGAGCGATTGGCGAAGTTTATGGTCGCTGCTGTCTCGACCCGGCCGCCGAACCGTTCTATTCTCCTGTTATCCAGGAACGAGCCTGGACATCACCTATCTGGATTAACCCCAGCTGACTACGAGGATTCGTTGTGCCGGCCAAGAAAGACCGTGCGAAGAAAAAGTCCAAGCCCGTAACGCAACACAAGTTTCGTGGCGCCATCATGCCCACCGGGTCCCACCCTGCAATCCGCAAGGTAAAGCGCAAGGGCGTTAATCCCAGCATCCACGGCACCAAGCTTTGGAAGTCCAGCGCGCTGCTGATCGACCACATGCGCAAGCACCCACCCCAACACTATGACACGGTCATGGACGTCGGCTGCGGCTGGGGACTGGCGGGGATCTGGTGCGCAAAGTTCATGGGCTCGGAAGTGACATCGGTAGATGCAGACCCGGACGTGTTTCCGTATCTCGATGCCGCTGCGGAGCTTAACGGTGTCAGCACGTCACACCTGGTGAGCCGATTCGAGGAGCTGAAACGGAAACAGCTGAAAAACACAGACCTGCTGATCGCTGCCGACATCTGCTTCTGGGATGAACTGGTGAAACCGGTCGGCAAAATGGTAGACAGGGCGATCGACGCGGGGGTCAAACGTATCATGATCGCTGACCCGGAACGCTCCACCTTCCTGGAGATGGCCGAACGCTGCGTCGACCGTCACGGTGGTGACTTGATTGAGTGGCAGACCAAGGGCAGTGTCTCCGCGCGCGGCTCTATTCTCATCATCGACAACGCATGACCACGGCACCGCCGGCCGGGCTCAGGGCTGGCACAGGCCCCTTGTATTAGTTTAGAGCTGCAGCCAGTTCGGCTGCAGCTTCCAGGGCGCCTTCAATGTAACCTACGCCGTTGCAGTCCCCGACGGTATGCACGGTAAGGCCCTTAGCTGTCAGTGCTTCAGCAAGCCTGAGATCGCCACTGGCGCCTTTGGCGACCACCACCTGTTCGCAGTTAATGCTGCGTCGCTGCCCCCTTGAATTCGTATAGGCAACACAGGCCTGGCCAATGGCTACCGCGGAGCATTTGCGCTGCAACTGGACATCCAGTTCCTCCAGTTCTGCCAGCAGTCGCAGTCGCCGAACGAGGTAGAGGCCCCTCCCCGCATGACTGGCCTCTTCAATGACCGTTACCCGACGGCCGCGTTCGGCCAGGAATTCGGCGAGCTCCAGCCCCACCAGTTCGCCCCCGATAATTACCACTTCACGGCCCAGCGGTAACCACGCTTTGCTGGCCATCCTGACAATGCCCGGACTAGCGGTGGCACGGGTAAGCGCCCCCGCACGCACCATGGCCCGCGTGAATGTTGACGTTTTTCGGCGCAAAGAAGCCCTGTCCTCGGCAAGTACCAGGGCGCGCATTTCATCGCCGCTGAAAACGAAGTCTTTGTCCGAACCTTCCAATTCAGGCAGATCTCGCCGCGCGCCGGTGGCCACAACAACTTCATCGATTGCCAGCTTTTCAACTAACTCGGGACTGGCCTCAACGCCCAGCTTCACTTCCACGGCGGATTCCTCTACCTGTCGCTGCAACCAGCGTAGCAATCGCCCATTGGGCTCGTAGGCAATGCTGGCGAACTGCAGGGTCCCGCCCAACCGGTCGCTGGACTCAAACAGGGTTACCCGATGGCCTCGCAACGACAGCCTTCGCGCTGCTTCCATGCCCCCGGGTCCGCCCCCGACGACTGCAATGTGACGGGGGTTCTCTGCCGGGGTAATGGTGCGCTCGCGCTCGCGGGCGGTCTCCGGGTTGACCGCACACTTTACCGGTTTCAGAACATATATCTGGCTGACACAGCAATAGCAATAAACACAGGGGCGGATCTGCTCAGGGGTTCCCGCAGCTAGCTTTGCGGGCAGATCGGGGTCGGCGAGAATCTTTCTACCCATACCGAGAAAATCGAAATGGCCAGCACCGATATGCCGGCTGGCAGAAGCGGGCTCCACTCGTCCGGAGGCGATCACCGGGATACCGACCGCCTGGCGTATCCGGGTCGCGTCGGGAAGCATGCGCTCGGGAGGATGCGGAATGTTTGATTCGCAGTGCAGGGCTCCGCGATCTGTGTCGTGGTAAGCAGAAACAGTAATGGCATCAACGCCGGCCGCCTCGACCAGGGTGGCGGTGGCGATGGCGTCGGCCAGGGTGATGCCCTCGGGCTTTCCGTATTCACCCGCGTCCAGCTTCACCCACACGGGATAGTCACGACCGACAGCAGCGCGAATAGCCGCAATGATTTCCAGCAGCAATCGCGCCCTGTTTTCCAGACTACCACCATAGGCATCGTCCCGATGGTTGGCAGCCGGGGAGAGAAAGCCGGAGATGATATAGCCGTGCCCGCCATGAATTTCCACGCCATCAAGACCTGCCTCCCTGGCTCGGCGCGCTGCCTGTCCAAAGTAGTTAACCAGGGCGGAAATATCGTCTAGCGTCATCACATGGGGTTGTGGCGCTGGCGCGTCGGGGTCGTGAAAGGCCTGCATCTCTTCCGGCAACATGCCCTCGGCCAGGTCACTGCGACCAGGCTTGGGGAATGACGGCATCCAGATCGGCCGACCCTCTTTTGCATCCTGCGCCGCAACCATGCCCCCGTGATGCAACTGGGCGGCAATCTTGGCGCCATGTTGATGCACAGCATCGGCGACTGCCCGCAAACCGGGAATGTGTCGATCTTCGGATATCGCAATTTGCCGAGGCTGGTTACCCCCATGGGGCCAGGCCACACCGGTCACGCCAAGCATAATCAGGCCAGCGCCGCCGCGAGCCTGGCGCTGGTGATAGGCGAGTATTCGATCGCCGCAGCTGCCGTCTTCCTCGGCCAGGTTAACGCCCATGGAAGAGACCACCATGCGATTCTTCAGCGTCAGTGTTCCGATGCTGCCCGGCTTCAGCAGATGGGTAAATTGCCACTTCATACCGTAGTTTCCTCCGCGCGTTGCTCGACCTCAGGCCCGGTACTCAGCGGCACGATCAGCGCTGCCGAGACCAGCACTGCGGCAGTAGCGAGGTAAAGACCACTCTGATAACTGCCGCTGGCATCAAACAGGCGTCCCACCACCGGATAAGACGGCAGGATACACAGTGTAATGACTGGCCCCATCAACCCCATTGCGCGTCCGTAACTGGCGACTCCGAATACCTGCGCCATTAGCGCGCCCCAGACTGGCAACATCCCGCCGGTGGCAAGTCCCATGACGATGCACACCCCCAGCAGGATCATGTAATCGGGGCCTGCGGCCAGGGCCACAAACGCAAATACGACCAGGGCCTGCGCAATCCATAGGCCCAAGCGCAGCGGCAGTTTGTCCGCAAGGATGCCGAACAGGAGTTTGCCCGCGAACCCCCCGACAGCGACCGCCATAATCATGGTAGACGCCTGCTCGGCATTCAGGCCCTGATTAGTGGCGTAAGGGGTCAGGTTGGAGAGGATCGCACTGTACGCGGCGAACAACAGGCCCATGCACAAGCCGACAGACCAGAAACGAGGATCGCGCAGGATATCGGGCATCTGCAGTACCCTGGCCGGGTCCAGCGCCATCCCGCCAGGCTCCGATTCTGGCTCGGGCTCCATGCCCACATCAGCGGGCTTACCCCTCACGAAAATCACCACGGCAGGCAACATCACCAGCAGCACTGCCAGCCCAAAATAGTCCAGGGCCACGCGCCAGTCGTCAGACACCAACCAGGCACTGATCAGCGCCGGTACCACGATACCCCCAACCGAGGTCCCGATTGAGGCAATGCCCATCGCCCTGCCCCGGGTCGCCGTAAACCAACGCGCAATAACAGCTGAGGCACAAATCGGACCGGCGAGCGCGTTCGCCAGTGACAGGGCCACCCCAAAGATCAGGATGTACTCAAGGATGCTGGCACTGCGCGCCAGCAATAACAGGCCACCGCCATAGACCAGCGCACCGGCGGCCATCAGCCAACGCACCGGGAAACTGTCGATAAGGATGCCGGCGATCGGCTGCACCACCAGGCCGGCCACGGTCGCAGCAGCCAGGCTGTACATCACCTGTTCCAGGCTGACGCCGAAGGATTCCTTAACCGGACCCACCAGCAGGCTGGCGGCATAGGTATAGAATCCCACCACAAACAGTTGGGCTATGAACGCGCCGACAACCACACGCCAACCGTAAAACATCAGCGTTGGCCGCTCGCACTTACGCAAGACAGTCTCATGCCTGAACCCCCGAGTCGTGCGCGTTTATCACCTGCCGCACGGTGAGCAATAGCTGGCCACGATCATAGTGGCCCAACTGCGCAAGATCATCGTCAGAAACATCGTAAGCCACCGTCGCGCCGGCACCGGCAAACATAATGGCGTTTGGAAACAAGGGATGGTCCTCGTCGCTCACCTCGATCTCTCGCGCGTTACCTGCTTCGCGAAACCACAATTCGAGATACGCCTTCCAACTCAGGTTCTCATCGCCCACGAGGTAGGCACGCCCCGGTTCACCGCTTTGGAACGCGCCCAACACGGCTTGTG
>Ga0213866_10002172_pt1 | contig 14051 bp, 16 predicted proteins | sample PICome_11_FD_160079 | JGI IMG/M metagenome (GOLD analysis project Ga0213866, IMG submission 160079) | Coastal seawater microbial communities near Pivers Island, North Carolina, United States - PICO284 | ecosystem: Environmental > Aquatic > Marine > Coastal | place: USA: North Carolina...
TTAGAAATTACTGTACTCGACCATATAATTGTGGGGCAAAACACTTACTTTAGCTTTGCAGACGAACACGAGCTCTAGATGCTGATTTATACACCTAAAATAACAAGTAGAATACAATATAGCTTTCAGCTTATTTTCGATACTGTTTGGAAAATGGATTATCAACTCACCGAAGATGTTGAAGTTTTTCTTTCTCATCAAGGTGCTAAACTTAATTATTCTAATAAACAATTAGCAGATGAATGTTTTCTAAAAGCGTATGGATTACTTTCTGAAAAAGGTATTCTAGATCAGGAGTTAATTTTTGATACGTGGGGTGAATTGCCAATCTTTTTTCAAGTCAAAGATTCTTTTTTGCCTTTTGACGTATTTTCAGCATCTTTTTATTTAGTGTCTCGATACGAAGAATACTTACCACACATAAAAGATCATTATGAGCGTTTTACGGCCAAAGAAAGTTTAGCTTTTAAGCATGGTTTTTTACATCGTCCTCTTATAAATTTATGGCTTAAGGAGTTTAGAAAACTTCTCCAAAGAAAATTTCCATCATTAGAGTTTCCAAAAACTCAATTTACTTATGAATCCACCATAGATATTGACAATGCTTATTGCTTTTTAGAAAAAGGTTTTGTCAGAACAACAGCCTCTTTTGTACGTTCGGCTATACAACTAGACAAAGATGCTATTAAGGAACGCAAAGATGTATTATTAGGTAAATTACCTGATCCTTACGATACTTTTGAATATCAGCTAAAGTTGAATGAAAAGTATGGTATTGATGTTGTGTATTTTGTATTGTTGGCAGATTATGGACTGAACGATAAAAACTGTTCGGTGTACAGTAGAAAATTCCAATTGTTAATTAAACATTTAGGAGATTATGCTGAAATAGGAATACACCCCTCATTCGCTTCCAACAAAAGTTTTGATACACTATCTATAGAAAAAAAGCGTTTAGAAAATATTCTAAAAAAGGAAGTAAAGTTATCAAGACAACATTTTTTAAAGTTGGAAATACCCAAAACATATAGAAACCTATTGGAATTGTCTGTAAGCGATGATTATACTATGGGATATGCCGCACATTTGGGTTTTAGAGCCAGTATTTGTACACCTTTTTATTTTTATGACTTAGAAGTAGAGTCATCTACCAAACTTAAAGTTCATCCTTTTTCAGTAATGGACGCTACTCTAAAGTATTACCTAAAATCTCAACCTAATGAAGCCTTAAGTAAAATTCAATTAATTATTGATGAAGTAAAAAATGTAAATGGGCATTTCATTTCCCTATGGCATAATGAGACATGGAGTGATTATAAAGAATGGAAAGGCTGGATTCACCTTTATGAGCAAATGCTACAATACATCAAAAAGTGATTCAATTTATAGCATACAATAATCTTGATTACGAAAAGTGGGATAAATGTATCATTGGGTCTATCAATGGTTCTGTTTATGCTAAGTCTTGGTATTTGGATATCGTTTGTGAGCAATGGGACGCATTAGTTCTTAACGATTACGAGGCTGTAATGCCTTTACCCAAAAGAAAAAAGTGGGGTATAGCATATATATATCAGCCATTTATGTGTCAGCAGCTAGGAGTATTTCATAAGCAAGAGAGTTATTGTGTTGATGACTTTATATTAGCTATTCCTAAAGAAATTTTGCATTTTAACTTCAATTTAAATAATCATAATTCATCGACAATTTGTGTGTCAAGTAGTAATGTAAACTATCTATTGCCACTGAATAAAAATATAGAAGAATTAAGAGCTAATTATTCTAAAAGTCATTTGAAAAATTTGAGACGTGCCAACAAGCATAATCTTTCTATTGCTACTGTGCCAGATAGTGCAAAACAGTTTTCTAAGAATAAACGTCTTTTAGCGTCTAGTTTTATGAATTTAAAGCAATTTGAATTAGAGTTAAACGTTATAAATACTTCTCTAGAACTTGGTAAAGGAGAAATTTTTTCAGTCAAGGGAAGTCAAGGCAATTGCTGTTCTGTATTTGTCATAAACGATAACAAAAGATTGTATTTACTGAGTTCATACTCTGATGAAGAAGGAAAACGAAAATCTGCTTATTTTTTCCTTGTAGATTATATCTTCTCACTAGAAAAATTTAGAGGTTTTGTTTTTGACTTTGAAGGCTCCAATTTAGATGGTGTAGCCCAGAGAAATAAAGGCTTCGGAGCTCAGCCAACAACATATATTACTATATATCAGAGTCTATGGTGTAGATGTCTAAACTTTACAGGAATTAATTCGTAATCTTTTTCCAATTCTGTTCAGCTTGTTTCTTTAAGTCACTTTTACTATCTAGCCACTTCTCTCTTTTATCGTTGAAGTAGTATTCGTAGAATAGATATAACTCTCCATCAATGATTAAAAAACTTTTAGGATCTACTCGTTCTTTTTTCCCATCTTTAGCCATACTGAAAGCACACCAACCGCCAAATTTTGGAAGGTACTTTTTAGGGTTAATTTTAAAGCTTTGCATGTGGATTTCTGAAGAAAAAAAGTAGTGCGCTTCCTGGTAAGTGTATTTGAATTCTTTTTTACCAGTTTTTGAATCGTTTAGTTTAAAGTAAGCCACTAAATCGTAGCCATCTATGGCTATATTTTTCTTATTTAAGTTCATATGGATATTGTCATTTTGAGAGTAAGTACTAAAGCTAAAAAAGAGGAAGAATAAAATATATAGCTTTTTCATTTTAAAATGATATCAATGAATTTCCACCAAAAGTAAAATAATAAATCTCCATTCTCTAATAAATCCTTAATTTTATGATTGATGTCATCATTTTTTTATAATAAATTGTCGAAATTTACGTTAGTGATTTTCATAAAACCTAGACAAACCATATGCAACTCATTCAATTCATTTCAGTTTTATTGTTAGGAGGCGTTAAATTCTTCTTAGCTATACCTTTGGCTGTGCAGTATGATTTTTCATTTTGGGAAACCTTTATCCTCAGTTGTATAGGGGGGGTAATGGGAGTTATTGTTTTCGCAAAATTTAGAAAAGTAGTTCTAAAAATCTACTATCGTTTTTACCCATTTGATTATAATAAAAAAAAGAAAAAAAGTTTTAGAAAAATTATCGCTGTAAGAGCAGCTAGAAAGTATGGTTTGTTCGGTATTGCATTCTTAACTCCAATCTTTTTTTCAATACCTATTGGTACATTTATTGCACTTCACTTTTTTCCTAACAAGAAAAAGACCTTACCTATTTTGTTTGCATCAGTTTTAGGGTGGTCTTTTGTATTGACACTTATTTGGATTTAGCATGTACAAACATCTTTTCTTTGATTTAGATAGAACGCTGTGGGATTTTGAAAAGAATTCTCATGAAGTTTTGCTAGAATTATATAAACATTATGACTTGCTAACCAAGGGAATTGTCGATAGCAAAGTATTTATTGAAAGGTATAAGCACCATAATGAAAAACTATGGGATTTATATCGGCAAAATAAAATAGAAAAGGATAAGCTAAGAGACGAGCGATTTAAAATTACTCTAAATGAGTTTGGTATTAATAGTCCAAAATTAGCTGCTAATTTAGGAGAAGACTATGTAGCTCATTGTCCTAAGAAGACCAATTTATTCCCATATGTACACTCTACTCTGAACTACCTTAAGGACAGGTATGCATTACACATTATTACTAACGGTTTTGAAGAAGTCCAATATCAGAAGTTAGAAAACAGTAATCTAATCGATTATTTTGAGCAGATTATTACATCAGAACAAGTAGGATTTAAAAAGCCAAGCCAACAAATTTTCAAGTTCTCTATGCTTAAAGCTTTTGCTAAACCATCTGATAGTTTGATGATAGGTGACGATTTACATGCCGACATTTTAGGGGCTAAAGATATTGGTATGGCTCAGGTATTTTTTAATCCTTTAAAACACGAACACGCTAATTCTGAGATTACCTACGAAATTAACTGTTTGAGTGAGTTAGAGGAGATATTGTAAATCCCATCTTTTTTAGGTCTTCCCAATAACTTGGATAAGATTTGTTGACCACTTCTATATTCTTTATTTTAATATCAAAAAGTAAAGCAAAAGGAGCTAGGCACATAGCCATTCTATGGTCATTATGACTATCAAAACTTTCTGTTGGAGTATGCAAAACAGACAACTCTAGTTGTATAGTATCTTCAGAATAACGACTGTGTTGTCCTATTTTATTTAACTCCATGTGAAGTGCTTTTAGGCGATGACTTTCTTTAAGTTTAAGGTTGTTTAACCCCTTAATTTTGGCTGATTTTGATAATGCTGATAAGGTGCAACAATAGGCTTGGGCTAAATCTGGGGTATCTATTAGATTAGCATTGTAATCGCCATTTAAGTCCTTGTTCAATTTCTTCAGATAAAGTTTTTCGTCTTTAAATTCGTATTGTAGTCCAAATTTTTCAAATAAATTCAGAACATAACTATCGCCTTGCCAACTATCTTTTGAAAGACTAGAAATACTAACTTGAGCCGATTTGGAGATAGACATAGCTTGTAAGATAAATGCCAAAGCACTCCAGTCTGACTCCACTTTCAAATCCTTAGATACATAGTTTTGTGGCTCAACTTGTATAGTGTTATTTGTCCAAGACGATTGAATACCAAAATACCTCATAATTTCTAAGGTCATTTTAATATATGGCTTGGACAGTAGCTCACCTTTTAAGGATAATAAAAGTCCTTTTTTTAGTGTGGGTGCAATTAATAAAAGAGCAGAAACAAACTGACTACTGACAGATGTAGAAATATCTACTTTTCCTCCTTCTATAGCTTTTCCATTAATGGCTAAGGGAGGAAAGCCATCTTTCTCTAAGTAATTTATATCTGCACCTATGCTATTCAAGGCCTCTACTAAATGGCCGATGGGACGTTCTTTCATTCGGTCACTACCCGTCAAAATATAACTACCTTCTTGCATACTAAGGTAAGCCGTGATAAATCGCATACTTGTACCAGCATCGCCAATATCTATAGTTTTAGAGGTAGTCTGTAATGCTTGCACTAAGGATTGAGTGTCGCTAGATTGTGATAGATTTAAAAGTTTGGGCTTGGATTGGCATAAAGCCTGTATAATGAGTGCTCTATTGCTTATGCTTTTTGAAGGTGGAAGGATAAGGTCAGCATTAATCGATTTACTAGTATGTGAAATCAAAAAATCCATAATTTTCAATAAAAGTCAGAACCTAAAATATTGTATTTACCAAGTCTTTCTTCTTTTAGCTCAAAGCTAGTTACATCATCATCTTTGTCCCAGCTCATTTCAAAGTTTCTTTGGAAGTTATTTTTAAGAAATCTAGCATTATTTGTTCTACCATCAACAAGTATGAATGTGCCGGGCAATAATATGGACTCCATTAGTAAAAGGTCTGCTGCCATAACGGTACGCTCGTCGCATTGAAATGTCATACCATTTACGTTTCCTTTTACATCTTTTGGATTGGGTCCGTCAAGGTAAATAAAGTCTGGCACGATATCTGGTAAATTGTCATAAAAATGGCATATCCTACCATTGAAAGTATCTATTTTAATTTCTGAATAATGAAAATTAACGTGTTCCAATAAGTGTTTAGGAAAGTTCGATTGGCTATGTTCTATCCATTGTTTATCCGATTCAACAGAAAAAATTTGAAACATAAATCGGTTTCTAAGTTCTGGTTTTTCCTCAATAGCTAAAAAGTCAGCTTTGTTTTTACTCAAGGCATCAGCCATGACTATGGTAGATAGTCCAGAACCAAACTCCAATATAGTAAATGATTTTCTTTTTCTTATGAGTCGGTGTAAACGGGCTAGGTCTTCAGCAACAGGTGGAAATGGTATGTTTAATTTACCACTAACAGCATCAAATGCACCCTCATTAAACTCGGCATTTGCATCAAGGTTAATGTATTGGTTTAAGCCTTCTTGTATAAGATATTCTTTTGCAGATTGCATAGTGTCAATTGAATGCCAAATATAACATTAAAAAATAGCCTTTATTTTTTCTATACTTAAATCATTATTGTAGCTACAAGAACCTATATCATCGAGAAGCGAGAAATTAATGTTATCGTGTTCATTTTTTTTATCGTTTTTGAGAAAGGGTAGGAGTTGCTCTAAAGATGGACAATCCACTAAATTGAAGTTTGACTTTAAATAGTCCTGAATTTCTTTTTTCTTTTCGATATTGAGTGGTGATAGCTCAGCTTCTAAATACATGCCTAAAGCAATAGCCTCACCATGCAGAATATCCTTTTCTTTCTTGATGTAAAAACTTTCTATAGCGTGTCCTAAGGTATGTCCAAAATTCAATATTTTACGTTTGTTTTCTTCAAAAGGGTCGGATTCAACGATATCATTTTTTAGAGTGACAGAATGATGTATAGTTTCTTCCCAATTTATCTTTTCTATTGATGTTTCCATTAACAATTGCCAATAGTCTTTGTCAGCAATAAGAGCATGTTTAATGATTTCAGCATATCCTGATACAACTTGCCTTTGGTTTAGTGTTTGTAAAAACTCTGGTAAAATATATACTCCTTTTGGGGATTTAAACAAGCCGATTTGATTTTTAAAATTTTCTAAATCTATACCTAGCTTTCCACCTACTGAAGCATCTACCATAGCTAGTAGGGTGGTGGGTACCTGAATGAAATCTATACTCCTTTTGTAGCATGAGGCAGCAAATCCACCCATATCTCCTATGACTCCACCGCCCAAGTTAACGAGTAGTGATTTTCTGTCAAATTGAGCGTTGGTCAGTTGTTGCCAAATGTGTTCGCAGCTAGAAATGTTTTTGTGTTCTTCGCCTGAATGAATTTCAATTATTAGCTTAGGCTTGATTTGACTTTCTTTAAGAAAGATATCTAAGCAATTCGCTTTAGTATGTTCATCTACCAAAATGGCAATTGCCGAATACCTTGAATGTTGGATAGTTTGTAGACTACCTTTACCAATTGTGATATCATATGTTGAGCTATGAACTACTTTCATTCGGTAATACTTCTAATGGGTTGACCTGTACAGCCGTTAGGAAAAGAAATACCTAATAAAGTACTGACTGTAGGTGCTATATCACAGATAGAAATGTATTCGTCAGAAACACCCTGTTGAATGCCTTTACCCCAAAATAACAAAGGAACATGCGTATCGTAGCTAAAGCATGAGCCGTGTGTTGTTCCTGTTGGCGAGTTCCATTCTATCCATCCTGAATTTAAAGCAATAACGACATCGCCAGAACGCTTTTGGTTAAAGCCTTTTTGAATAAGAGAGTAAAAGCTGTTTTGATATTCGTTGTGATGCAGTTGATGAGCGGTGAAGGTGTACTGTACGCCCTCTACACCAATTAAGTAATCAGCCGTTAGTTGTTGTACTTCTTGATGACTAAGTTTTTGTTCTTCTATTAGCTTACGATTTAGAAAAAACTGTTGATTAGAATATTTTAAAACCCACGTATTGTTTCCATATCTTTTTGACAAATGATTATTCAGTTCAGTTGTTAAGTTTGAAGCATCAAAATAACCAGCAGGTATTTTTCGAGCTTTCAGTTCATTTGGTACACTAACCACGCCATGGTCTGCAGTTAGAAATATCAAAGCATTTTCTTGTCCTACTGTAGAGTTTATGTGTTTCAATATTTCGGCAATATCCTTGTCTAGTTTAATGTATGTGTCGACTAATTCTTGAGCATGTGGTCCAAATTGATGACCAATGTAATCAGTCGATGAAAAGCTTAGTGTCAATACATCTGTAATGTTGTCCTTTCCTAATTCTTCTGATTTAATTAACTCAATAGCTAAGTCTTTAAGGTAGGTATTTCCTTGAGGAGTACTTTTTACAGATGCTGGACCTTTACTTGCTAGTAGGCTATCCATAGGGTAGCCAAACCCTCGGCCTTTCCAAGCCCCTTTAAAATAGCTAGTAGCGGGTTTCTTTTGTTGAAATTCTATTAACCATTCGGGTAGTTGTTCGTAATAGTAAGAGCTAGATATCCATTCTCCACTTTTGCCCATCCAGAAAGCGCCATTAGCAGTATGTCCTGCCGGTAGTATTGCCCCTCTATCTTTTATCGAAATACCGAATACTTTGGATTGTGGGCTAAACAATTTTAGTTCGTCTGAAAAAGTGGTAGTAAGCATACGATGAGGAGACATTTTACCAGCTGTAGATTCTACGTCTATGTGGTTATCACAATCGCAGACAGTAGTTGAATTGCCATCACCAGCACAATATACCGATAAACCGTCAGCTTTATTGTACCAATTATTTCCAATAATTCCATGTACAGAAGGAGTAGTGCCAGTAAATATACTAGCGTGTCCTGGGCCTGTGTAGGTTGGGGTATAATTGTAGTGAGTATTTCGTAAGAAATATCCTTCATTTACCAATTTTTTAAATCCATTATCTCCAAATTGATTCCAAAAACGGTAAACGTAATCGTAGCGCATTTGATCGACTACTATACCTACTACAAGTTTAGGTTTTTCTTGAGCTTGAGAAATACCCCAAAGCATAACACACAACACTAATATGATTTTTTTCACTTTTTGAGTTTTAAATTAAATTGATAAGCTAAAATAGAAAGAAAAATAGCAACAAGCACATCGGCTAGAGGTGGTACATCTACCCATATGTAGTTCCATAAGATGACTAGAAGTAGCCAAACGAACCATATCCAATTAAACTGTTTCATGTTCTATATTTCTTATAAAGAGAAACGATTATTAAAGCGACAAAAGTTCCCCATAACATACCACCAATAATATCCAATGGATAGTGAACGCCAAGATACACTCTAGAGTATGCAATTCCTGCAGCCCAAATAAATAAGGCCACAAATAAAAACTTCTTATTCATCAGTTTACCTACCGCTACAGCTAGACCAAAAACATTAGAAGCGTGAGAGGAAATGAAGCTAAATTGTCCGCCACATCTTTCTGAGACTAGTCGTACTTCATCGAAGAAATGACAAGGTCGTAAACGCTGAAAAGTGTTTTTAAAAAGATGTACACTTCCCATATCACAACAAGCAACAACTAAACCTATACTTACTAAAATCCAAATACTTTCTTTACCCTTTTCCTTTATGATGAAGTAAACCAAAAGAATGTACAAAGGTATCCATGACAATTTATGACTAGCAAAAAGCATGAGACTATCCCAAGATGTTGAGCCTGACTGATTTATCAGATGAAAACAATTTTTATCTAATTCAATGAGCCACTCCATTATTCATTCAATTTTTGCCAAATCGCATCTTTCAATTCCATTAGCCCTTGCTGAGCAACAGACGAGATAAATAGGCATGTCATATCTTGAGGTAAATCTTTAGCTATTTCATCTTTTAGTTCTTGGTCTAGCATATCCGATTTACTGATAGCCAATATTCTATTTTTATCTAAAAGTTGGGGATTATACTTCTTTAATTCACTCAGAAGAATTTGGTATTCTTTTAGAATATCATCACTATCAGCAGGAACAAGAAATAATAAAGTTGAGTTTCTTTCTATGTGTCTTAAAAAACGTAATCCTAGGCCTTTGCCTTCAGCAGCACCTTCTATGATACCAGGTATATCTGCCATGATAAAAGAACGTTCATCACGATAGGAAACAATACCCAAATTAGGCACAAGTGTTGTAAAGGCGTAGTTAGCAATTTCTGGTTTTGCGGCAGAAACTACTGATAGAAGTGTGGATTTTCCAGCATTAGGAAAACCAACTAAGCCTACATCGGCAAGTATTTTTAATTCGAGTATGAACCAATCTTCAAGGCTATCCATTCCGGGTTGAGCATATCTAGGTGTTTGGTTGGTAGGAGATTTAAAGTGTACATTTCCCCTTCCACCTTTACCACCTTCTAGCAATATTTGTTCCTCCTGATGTTCTGTAATTTCGAATAGGATTTCTCCTGTTTCGGCATTTTTAGCTACAGTACCTAGGGGTACTTGTAAAGTTTTGCTTTGTCCGTCTTTACCAATTTTTTTGTTGCCACTACCAGAGCCGCCGTGTTCAGCAAAAAGATGTTTTTGGTATTTTAGGTGAAGTAATGTCCACATTTGGTCATTACCTTGAATGATAATGTGACCTCCACGACCACCGTCACCACCATCAGGACCACCCTTAGCAGTATTTCTATCTCTTAAAAAGTGGGCAGAACCCGCTCCACCTTTGCCTGAACGGCAAAAGATTTTGACATAATCGACAAAGTTGGAATTTTTAACTTTCATTAGAGTTGGTCTATAGCTTCACAAAGTTTAGCATTAATAGCATCTATGCTACCTACACCTTCAATGGATTGCAATTTATTTTGTTTCGTGTAAAACTCTTTTAGCGGTGCTGTTTTATTGTTGTATTCTTGAATACGATTTCTAATAATAGACTCATTAGCATCGTCTGCTCGCCCACTACTTTTGCCACGTTCTAGTAGTCTTTTTGTCAGCTCATCGTCGTCCACGTCTAAGGATAGCATAGTAGAAATCGAGGTATTTAGCTCGTCTAACATTTTATCTAAGGATTCGGCTTGAGCAGTAGTTCTAGGAAAGCCATCGAAGATAAAGCCTTTGGCATTTGGATTTTTTTCTAAGATTGATTTTATCATTCCAATAACAATATCATCAGAAACTAAATCACCTCTATCCATAATGCTTTTGGCTTTCATTCCTAGTTCAGTGCCTTGAGCAATTTCGCCTCTCAAGATGTCGCCAGTAGAGAGATGAATCAAATGATATTGATCTATTAGTAATTGCGATTGTGTGCCTTTTCCTGCACCTGGGGGTCCAAATAATACGATATTGAGCATATTATGAGATTTTGAGTTTATATATTTGTGTTAAGGTTCTTCCTAATTCTTCATAATCCAAGCCATAACCCACTACAAATTCGTTGGGTATTTCCTTTCCTACAAAGTCAATAGGTAATGTTTTTTTATAGACGCTGGGTTTCAGTAACAAACTAGCATAATAAATCTTTTTTGGTAGTTCTGCCAATAAGTGTTTGTTGAGATATTCTAATGTATTTCCTGTGTCTATTATATCCTCTACAACTACTAGTGTTCGTCCTGTAATTTGCTGGGGAATTCCCATAATGTCTTTGATTTTACCACTGCTCTGTGTTCCTTCATAGGACTTGAGCTGCATAAAACATAGCTCGACATCATAATCGAGGGCTTTCACTAGGTCAGAAGCGAAAATAAAAGAACCTTTCAAAATGATTATAAATAGGGGCTTTTCATCTTTCAAAACTCCCATTTTATGAGCCATTTCCTTTACGATTTCTTGAATTTCTAATTCCGAAAGGTAAGGTTCAAAGGTTTTATCGTGTAGTTGTACCATTCTAAATATTTGCGAATTTACAACAATTAGCACGATATAGAGCAATTCAAATCGGCATAAGTTATTAGGCTTAATCTTGTGCTGTTTTTTTTTAAACCATTTTATTCTCTCTTTTTTTTAAATTTGTAGCAGAATTAATAACCACTAATAGATTGTAATGAAAGCAGTAGTAAGTATAATAATGGGTAGTACATCGGATATGCCCGTAATGCGCAAAGCCGCAGATTTTTTAAATAGTATGCAAATTCCTTTTGAGATTAATGCCTTGTCAGCACACCGTGTGCCAGAAAAGGTTGAGGAGTTTGCCACCAATGCCCACGCACGTGGCATTAAAGTTATTATTGCCGGTGCAGGTGGTGCAGCTCATCTACCAGGTGTAGTAGCTGCCTTTGCTACAGTGCCAGTTATTGGTGTACCTTGTCGTTCATCTATCTCTATTGACGGTTGGGATAGTATATTATCTATTTTACAAATGCCTCCAGGTATTCCTGTTGCAACGGTAGGACTAGATGCGGCCTATAATGCTGGTATTTTAGCAGGACAGATTTTGTCAACTTCTGATGATGCTCTACACGCAAGAATGGTGGAGTTTAAGATGAATATGAAACAAAAAATCGTTAAAGCCAATCAAGATTTAGCTAGCGAAAAATTTGACTACAGAGTGCAGTAGTAATACTAGCTTACAATTTAATGAGGGTTCAAGACTAAATTCTTGAGCCCTTATTTTATGAAGATAATTTAATTTTCTCTTTTCAACATATCTAGTTCTCTTTCAAGTTTTTTGCTCCTACATTAACTTTTTCCACTTCAAAAATATAGTTGGCTCTGAAATGGTTTTGTAAAAAGTTTATATTTGAACCACTAAATAAAAAAGTACCTATGCAAGATTATAAGTCACCACTAGAGATGTTTTACCACTGGGAGAAAGAAACACCCAATAAATTATATATGCGCCAACCTATAAATGGCGAATGGCACCATTGGACTTGGTCGGAAACGGCTACACAAGTCAGAAAGATGGCAGCTTATTTAAAATCTTTGGATATTCCTGCCAATAGTAAAATAGCTACTCTATCCAAAAACTGTGCCCATTGGATTATTTCCGATTTAGCTATTATGATGGCTGGACACGTTTCGGTACCTTTGTATCCTAATCTAAAAGCAGAGAGTATCACACAAATTTTAGAGCACAGTGAGGCCAAATTATTGTTCGTTGGTAAGTTAGACGATTTCGAAAGTATGCGCCCCGGTGTTCCCAAAGATTTACCTTGTATAGCCTTTCCTTTTTACAGTGAAGAGGGTTATCCTGTTTGGGACGATTTGATAAAAGATATCGAGCCTATGACCGAGAATGTGGTGCGTGAACCTAATGAATTGGCTACCATCATTTATACTTCAGGAACTACAGGTATGCCTAAAGGGGTGATGCATAAGTTTTATAACTTTTCTTTTGCAACTTCTAATGCCGTGCCTCTTTTAGGATTGGCAACAGAAGAGCGTTTCTTCTCATACTTACCCTTATGTCATATTGCTGAGCGTTTGTTAGTGGAAATGGGAAGTTTGTATTCTGGTGGTATGGTGTCTTTTGCCGAGAGCTTAGATACTTTTGCGCAAAATTTAGCCGATACCAAGCCAACAGCATTTTTAGGAGTGCCTCGTATATGGACCAAATTTCAACAAGGTATATTGGGCAAATTGCCACAGAAAAAATTAAACGTTTTACTGTCTATTCCTTTAGTTTCATCACTTATTAAGAAAAAGATAAAGTCTAGTTTAGGACTGCAGGAAGCAAGAAATATTTTTACTGGAGCAGCACCTACGCCAGTATCCACGCTCAAATGGTTCGAGCGTTTAGGCATTCCAATCCAAGAGGCTTATGCGATGACAGAAAATTGCTGTTATTCTCACGTTACACTCAACGATGGTATTAAGTTTGGTTCTGTTGGTAAAGCCTTGCCACATTGTGAAGTGAAGTTAAGTGAAGAAAATGAAATTCTTATCAAGCACGTTGCTTTGATGGACGGATATTACAAAGAGGATAAGCAAACTCAAGAAACCATAAAAGACGGTTGGTTGCACACGGGTGATGAAGGTCATATCGATGCTGAAGGTTACTTAAAGATAACAGGTAGAGTTAAAGATTTATTCAAAACTTCAAAAGCTAAATACGTTGCTCCAGCACCTATTGAGATGAAGTTGTCTGCCAACAAAAACATAGAACAAGTCTGTGTAGTCGGTACAGGATTGCCTCAGCCTATTGCCTTAATTACGCTTTCTGAATATGGTAAGAGTAGACCAGTTGAAGATGTCTATGGTAGTTTAAAAACTACATTAAACATTGTTAATCCTAAGTTTGAATCTCACGAACGTTTGAAGAAAATTGTTGTACTGGACAAAGAGTGGACTATAGAAAACAATCTGCTTACGCCATCTATGAAGATAAAACGAAATGAAGTGGAGCGTTTGTACAAGGATAACTACACCACTTGGTATGAGAAAGATGGTCATATTGTAAGCTAGACGGATATTCTTGAAAACTTTTTAAAAAGCCATTTGTTTTTAGTCGTTTTTATGAGTGATATACTTATTTTTGCACATACTTCAAAAACAAGAATATGTCTGCACAAGCAACCACCACACTAGCCACTTTAGAACAAGCTCAAGAGCTCGGTTTACGTCCTGAAGAATTTGATAAAATCAAATCCATTTTAGGTAGAACTC
>Ga0213866_10002176_pt1 | contig 14032 bp, 12 predicted proteins | sample PICome_11_FD_160079 | JGI IMG/M metagenome (GOLD analysis project Ga0213866, IMG submission 160079) | Coastal seawater microbial communities near Pivers Island, North Carolina, United States - PICO284 | ecosystem: Environmental > Aquatic > Marine > Coastal | place: USA: North Carolina...
GCGACCGTGCTCGGTGGCGAGTACGCGGACATCAACGGCAGCGGCCGCATCACCGCCATCCCCGAGCCTTCGTCTCTGGCACTGCTCGGCCTTGGCGGCTTGCTGATTGCCCGCCGTCGTCGCGACTAAGTCCAGACGATGGGAATCGACAGCTGAATCAACGGAGCGCCGCCCCTGATCGGGGTGGCGTTTTTCTTTGTCGATGCAATTTTTACGATGACACCGCGTATTGCCAGTTTAATGGGCTATGCTCATATCAAAGGAGCTTCCTATGCAGAATCCCAATCCTATGCTCGAGCCGACCGACGCGATGATCGAACGATGGAACCGCCGGCGGATGCTTAAGGCGGGGGCGTTAGGGGCCGCGGCGTTTGCCGTACCCGGGGCGTTTGCTGAGGCGTTGACGCAGACGCCGAAGATGGCCGAGGGCCCGTTCTACCCCGACAAGCTGCCGCTGGATACGGACAACGACCTGATCCGCATCACCGACAACGCGACGCCCGCGCTCGGGCAGATCACACATCTGGGCGGCAGGATCCTGGACAGCAAGGGAAACCCCGTCCGCAATGCGCTCATCGAAATCTGGCAGTGCGACAACAACGGCATCTACATGCACTCGCGCGACCGAAACATCGAGAAGCACGATTCCAATTTTCAGAGCTATGGCCGGTTCCTCACCTCGTCCAAAGGCGAGTACTACTTCCGCACGATCAAGCCCGTGCCCTACACCGGCCGAACGCCACACATCCACGTCAAAGTCAGCATCAAGGACAAACCTGTTCTCACGACGCAATTGCTCAACGCCGCCGAGAAAGAACGCAACGCGAAGGATGGCCTGTTCAAACGGATCAAGGACGAGAAGAAACGTGCCGCGTTGATGACCGAGTTCAAGCCGATCAAGGATTCAAAGATCGACGAATTGCAGGCCAACTGGGACGCAGTACTGGGCTGGACGCCGGAAGATGACTCGCATTGATTTACTTTGCGTGAGAAAATGACCAAAAGAAAAACCCTGCCCAAACGGACAGGGTTTTTTGAATTAGCTTGTTTGCATTGGCTTACGCCGCTTCGGTGCGCTTCTTGTTCAGCAGCGTGCTCAGCCGGCTCTTGTAGCGGGCCGCGGTGTTCTTGTGCATCGCGGGGGATGAGGCGGTCTGGTCGAGGATCTTGTAGATCTCCTTGAGCTTGGCCTCGGAGTCCGCGACCGAGCCGTGCAGGATCAGTTCGCGGTAGTCCTTGATGGCCTCGCGGTAGGTGCTGTTGCGCCAGCGGTTGATGGCGCGTCGCTTGCCGTTCTGTCGGATACGCTTTTTGGCACTCAGGGAGTGGGCCATATCGGGTCTGCCTTTGGGCTGGATCGTGGTGTCTGTAAGTCGTGCCCCCGTCGGGGCGAGCCGAGTATTATGCGCTGCCGCTGGCCGATGTTCAACCCGGGTGCCCGGAATTCTCGCCCCAGGGCCCGATTTGGGGCTTCCAGGGGCGGCTGGGGGCCCGCAGCGGCTTGACAGCAGCCCGTGATTGCCTACAGTTACCGATTCCCCAGCGGGCATAGGGCTCGTTGGGTGGCTGAGGCAAGCGGTATGCGTTTACAGCGATTCCAAGCAGGCCGGCAGGGCGACACGCGGTGATGATGGTGATCCACCACCATCCCGTCCCTGCACCGTTGCACACGCAGCGGCTATCTGGCTCGCGGCCCTCGGCTCACCTTCATCTGGAGGTGTGCCCGATGGCGTGATCGCTGCGGACCCATCCCGCAAGCTCGCCCGTGCTCCTTATAAGGAAGCGCGGGGCGACGGCAACCGCCGTCACGAGCTCACGCCGACGCCACGAGCAGAAAAGCTCGTGGTTTTTTACTGGCCCGACAATCCGACGGAACACAACCCGACGCCGGACACACCCGGCACGACAACCAGGCAACTAAATAGGAATATGAATCATGAATGGTGTTGAAATGCTACGACTGCTCGACGGGATCGCACGCGATCGCAACGTCGACAAAGAAATCCTGATCGCTGACCTCGAGCAGGCCCTCGTCTCCGCCGCCCGCAAGCACTTTAATGCGGTCGACACCGAGGACTTCTCTTGTGAGATCGACCGGTTCAACGGCACGATCACGATCTGGCGCGAGCAGGAAGAGATCCCCCTGGAAGAGCTCGGCCGCATCCCCGCGCAGACCGCCAAGCAGGTCATGATCCAGCGCTTCCGTGAAGACGAACGCGCCGCGATCTTCGACGAGTACATCGACCGCGTGGGCGAGCTGTCCACCGGCGTCGCGCAGCGCTACGAAGGCGGCGCGTTGGTCGTGCAGATCGGTCGTGCAGAAGGCTTTATGCCGCGTTCGGAACAAATCCCCGGAGAGCAGCACCAGCCGGGCGAGCGCGTCCGCTGCCTGATCCTCGATGTTCGCGATGCGGGCAACCAGGTGAAGATCGTGCTGTCCCGCGCCGACCCGGAGTTCATCCGCCGCTTGTTCGAGGTGGAGGTCCCCGAGGTCAACGAGCGGATCATCGAAATCAAGGCCATGGCCCGAGAGGCCGGCCACCGGACAAAGATCGCCGTGCAGTCCATCGACTCGAAGGTCGATGCCGTCGGCGCCTGCGTCGGTGTGCGTGGCTCGCGTATTAAGAACATCGTCGACGAGCTCGGCGGCGAGAAGATCGACATCGTCCGATGGAACGAGTCGAGCCAGATCCTGATCCAGAACGCGCTCAAGCCCGCGGAGGTCGTTGAGATCTCGCTGTGCTTCGAGCTCGGCCGGGCAACAGTTGTGGTCAACGAAGATCAGCTGTCGCTGGCGATCGGCAAGAAGGGACAGAACGTGCGCCTGGCCGCGCGGCTGACCAACTGGGACGTGGACATCCTCACGCCACAGGAATTCACCAAGTCGATGGATACGATGGTTCAGACCCTGACCGCGATGGACTTCGTCGACGAGGCGATGACCGACAAGCTCGCGGCGCTGGGCGTGATCAGCGTGTTCGACGTCGAAGAGGTCGGTGCCGAGTACATGGCCGAGACGCTCGAACTAAGCGAAGAGCACGTGACCCAGCTTCTGGAAGTTGTTTCCTCGCAGGCGAAGATCGTCCAGGAGCAGCAGGCCAAGGAGAAGGAAGAGCAAGAGAAGCAGAAGCGCGAGGCTCAGGAGATGGCCGCACAGGGCATCGACGACCTGCTCGGTGGCGGTGCGTTGGACGATACGGGCGACGACCCGCTTGCGGACGTGCTTGGTGGCGGTGCGCAGGAGCCGCGCGAGTACGGCGAGCCGGGCGAGGACCTTGTCCCCGAAGCCGACGTCGCGAACGAGGCGGCGGGCAACGGCGAGCCGGTCGACCCCGGCGTCCAGGCCGAAGAGTCCGACGATGAAGACGGCAGCGAGTTTGTTGCCGAGCACACGGAATCGGACGCGGGCTTTGTCAGCGAACCGGAAGACACGAAGAGTTGATGACAGGCGGATTGAGTTCAGTTGCCGCGTGTGAAGCGGCGGGATCAGCAACCAGCTAGGAGCCGATTTTGGCGAAAACGTTACGCATCCATAACCTGGCCAAAGAGCTCGGCGTTCAGAGCAAGGTCATCGTCGCGAAGTGCGCGGACGAAGGCGTGCCGGACATCACCAACCACATGTCGGTGGTGAAGCTCGGCCTTGCGCAGACGATCCGCCAGTGGTTCGCGCTGGAAGAAGAGGACCACAGCAGCGATACGGCCGTCGAGACGACGCACAATATCGACGTCAAGAAGGTCCGTAAGAAGAAGGCCGCCAAGAAGAAGGCGACGAAGAAGGCCGCGGCAATTAAGGCCGAAGCCGAAGAGGATGTCGAGTCGGCAGAGACCGAGGCGGCACCGAAGAAGAAGACCACGAAAAAGAAAAAGAAGACTACGGCGAAGAAAAAGCCCGCCGACGATGCGTCTGCTGAAGAGGCCCCGACCGAAGAAGCCGCGCCGGCCGAGGTTCAGGCCGCAGAGGCACCCAAGGCGGACGAGCCGCCTAAGCCTGCCCAGCCCGCGGGTCAGCAGAATGTGCCCGATCGTCCGGACGTCATCAAGCCCGCCGGTGAGCAGCTCACCAAGCCTAAAGAGGTCAAGCTGCGTGGTCCTAAAGTCATCCGCGTTGAGAAGCCCGAGCCGGTCGCACCCCCGCGCCCGCGTGGGCCCCGGCGTGAGCAGCAATCCGAGGGCGAGGTCCCCGGCGTCACCCGATCGCGCGGCCCGGCCCGTGGCGGCGGCGTCAAACGCGGCGCAGGCGGCGGTGAAGGCGGCGGCGAGCAGGGCGGTCGAGGCAACAAACGCCGATCGCTCAGCAACCGACGCGGCGGCCGCAACGACCCCTTACTCACCGGCCCGACGCAGATGTCCAAGGCGGACCTCGACGAGCTGGACGCAAAGGTCCGCGGCGCTTCGGGCTACGTCAAGCGTCGACGCCAGTCCTTCAACAAGGCCGGCCACGTCGGCAGCGCTGCCCAGTCCGCACTCATCACCGGCGGCAAGGTCGAGATCGAAGAGCCGATTACGATCAAGGCGCTGAGCTCCGCGACCGGTATCCGCGCCGCAGAGGTCGTTAAGTTCCTCTTCCAGAAGGGGATCATGGCCAACGTGAACTCGGCGATCGAGACCGAGCTGGCCGAGGAAATCTGCCTCGAACGCGACATCGAGCTGGTCGTTAAAGAACACGAGACCGCCGCGCAGAGAGTCGAGCAGGACTTCCAGGACCGCGAGAAAGTCGACGTCCAGCCCCGGCCGGCCGTCGTCACGATCCTCGGCCACGTCGACCACGGTAAGACGTCGCTGCTCGACCGCATCCGACAGGCCGACGTCGCCGCCCACGAAGACGGCGGCATCACCCAGCACGTCGGCGCCTACCGCGTTACCGTTAAGGGAAGCGACGAAAAAGAGAAGTCCGTTGTCTTCCTCGATACGCCCGGCCACGCTGCGTTTACCTCCATGCGTGCTCGCGGCGCCCAGGTCACCGACATCGTCGTGCTCATCTGTGCGGCGGACGACGGCGTCATGCCACAGACCATCGAGTCGATCAACCACGCGAAAGCGGCGGGCGTCCCCGTCGTTGTCGCGGTCAATAAATGCGACCTGCCTAGCTTCAACGACAACAAGTTGCAGGAGATCTACGGCCAACTCGCCGAGCACGGGCTCAACCCCACCGCGTGGGGCGGCGAGACCGAGGTCATCAAGACCTCTGCCGAGACCGGCGAAGGCATCGAAGAGCTCATCGAGATCCTCGACCTGCAGGCCGAAGTCCTCGAGCTCACCGCCGACTACGGCGGCCCGGCACGCGGCATCGTCATCGAAGCGGAGATGCAGTCCGGCCGAGGTTCGGTCGGGCGTGTCCTTGTCCAGGACGGCACGATCAAGGTCGGCGACTTCATTGTCTCCGGCCGGGCGTTCGGCCGTGTCCGTGATATGACCAATGACCGCGGCGAGCAGGTCCAAGAAGCCGGGCCCGCGACGCCGCTTGAGATCTCAGGTTTGGACGAGATCCCCGACGCCGGCGACAAGTTCTACGTCACCGACACGCTCAAGAAGGCGGAGGGCGTTTCCCGACAATTCCGCGATGACGAGCGTCAGCAGGCCCAGGCCAGCCGGACCAAGGTCACGATGGACAACTTCGCCGCGACTATCCAGGCCGGCAAGATCAACCACCTCAACGTGGTCATCAAGGCCGACGTGCAGGGTTCGGTCGAGACGCTCAAGAAGTCGCTCGACGAGATCGGCAACGACGAAGTGGCCGTCCGCGTCATCGACTCGGGTGTCGGCGGGGTCACCGAGTCCAATGTGCTGCTTGCGGACGCGTCCGACGCGGTGATCATCGCTTTCCACGTGTCGGCGACCCCGGCGGTGCGCGATATCGCCGAGCAGCGGCATGTCGAGCTTAGGCAGTACCGCGTGATCTACGAGACGATCGACGACATCAAGAAGGCCTTGGAAGGCATGCTCGCGCCCGACACCAGTGAAGAAGAGATCGGCCGCGCCGAGTGCAAGCAGGTCTTCAAGATCGGCAAGCTCGGTAACATCGCCGGCTGCATGGTGTCCGAGGGCGTTGTGCAGAAGGGCCAGAAGATGCGTGTCGTCCGCGACGGCACGGTCGTCACGGAGAACCGCGAGCTCGAGACCCTCCGCCGCGTGAAGGACGAGGCCAAGGAAGTGCGATCCGGCACCGAGTGCGGTATCCGTATCGCCGGCTTCGAAGACATCAAGCCCGGCGACGAGCTGGTCTGCTACAAGATCACCGAAGTGAAGAGGACGCTGGACTAGCGTTTGGCGCCTATGACCCACCGCATCGAACAGGTCGAATCGACGCTTCGCAAGGCGCTTGCCCAGGTCTTGCAGCGCAAGATCTCCGACCCGCGCATTCGAGGGATGGTGTCGATCACCGATGTCGATGTCAGCCCGGACATGAAGCAGGCCACGGTCGCCGTGTCCGTCCTGCCCGAGGAATACGCCAAACGCACGCTCGCCGGGCTCAAGGCCGCCAACCGGCACATCCAGAGCGAAGTGAAAAAGCTGGTCGCCTTGCGGCTCGTCCCGCACCTGAAGTTCGAGCTGGACAGCTCGCTCAAGCAGGCGGACAAGGTGTTCAAAGCGATCGACGAGGCGAGTGCACGTGAAGAACCAACCCCCGCCGAAGAATCAGATGAGCAGGCGGACTGAGACCCGATACCCAACCCCTAGCCCCAGGACTGAAGACGTTGGCTAAGAGCGATACAAAAAAACAAGAGAAGGCCTTTGCCGCAGTGCTCAAAAAGGCGCGATCCGCCTCCAGCGGCGAAGAGGCCGACGAGATGGAGCCCATCTCCGAGCTGGTGTTCAGCTTCCTTATCTGGAATGCGACTGTGCGTCAGGCGGACACGGCCTTCGGCAAGATTATGGCCCAGGTCGTCGACCTCAATGAGTTGCGCGTCAGCCACGCTCACGAGGTGATCGACCTCATCGGTGTGCGTTACCCCGACGCCCATCACCGCGTCATCCGGCTGCTGCAGTCGATGATGGAGGTCTTCGAACGCGAGCACGATTACAAGATGACGTCGCTGGGCGCACGCAGCAAGCGTGAGCAGCGCGAGTACCTGGACACGCTGCCGGGTATCCCGCCGTTTGTCGCCGCCCGTGTTGCGCTCCTGGCCTTCGGCGCCCACGCGATGCCGGTCGACGATCGCTTGCTGACGCTGCTGGTCAAGGCCGGCGTGTTCGAGCCCGACACCACGCCCGCCGAAGCCGAGAGCTGGCTGACGCGACAGATTAAGGCTGGCGATTCGCAGGAAGCCTATCTCGCCCTGCAGGAGTGGGCGGACGGCCAACGGGTCACCATCCCCGCGCCTCCGAAACAAGCGCCAGTCAAGAAAGCCCCGGCCAAGAAGGAGCCTGCCAAGCCCGCCGCGAAGAAGGTACCCGCAAAGAAAGCACCCGCAAAGAGTGCGGCCAAGAAGGTGACCAAGAAGAAGGCGCCGGCCGCCAAGAAAAAGACGACCAAAAAGAAAACCACCAAGAAGAAGACGACCAAGAAACGCGTCGCCAAGAAAAAATAATGTTTAGCGTTTCGGCTTGCCGTGATTCACGCGGAGCAATCGTGCGAACACCCGAACACCCGAACACCCGAACACGCGAACGCCGACGCTAAACAGGGACCGACCGATGACTGAATCCGACAACAAGCCGCTGCTGAAGATCGGGCTGCCCAAGGGCTCGCTCGAAACGCCGACGATCGAGCTCTTCGATCGCGCCGGCTACAACATCAATGTCCGCAGCCGATCCTACACGCCCGACATCGACGATGCCCAACTCGCTTGCGTCATGTTCCGCGCCCAGGAGATGGCACGCTACGTCGAGGACGGTGTCGTCGACATCGGTATTACCGGCCACGACTGGGTGGTCGAGAACAATTCCGACGTCCACGAGGTCTGCGAACTCGCCTACTCCCGCGCGACAGGGCGACCCGTGCGCTGGGTCCTGGCCGTGCCTGAAGAGGGCGGCATCACCGACCCGAAACAGCTCGAGGGTAAGATCATCTCCACAGAGTTGCTCAACACCACCGAGCGATTCTTCAAAGACCAGGGCATCAACGTCCGCAAGGTCGAGTTCTCCTGGGGCGCGACCGAGGTCAAGGCCCGGCTCGTTGACGCGATCGTCGATGTGACCGAGACCGGCTCATCGCTGCGGGCCAACAATCTCAAGGTCATCGCGACGCTGCTGACCTCGACCACCCGGCTGATCGCCAACAAAAAGGCTTGGGAAGACCCCGCGAAGAGGCAGAAGATCGAGGACCTGGCGCTGCTGCTCCAGGGCGCGATCGCCGCGCGGACCAAGGTCGGCCTGAAGATGAACGTGCCGCGAAGCGAGCTGGACAGCGTGCTGGCGTTGCTGCAGGCCGAGCACTCCCCGACGATCAACGACCTGGCCGATAACGACTGGGCGGCCGTCGAGGTGATCACGGACGAGAAAATCGAGCGGGAGTTGATCCCCCAGCTCAAACGAGCGGGCGCGACGGGCCTGGTCAGCTATCCGCTGAATAAAGTGATCCCGTAAGGCCTTTCGTGGGTACAGTAAGGGGAGGGACGACCCCCCTGGAGCCCGGGATGAGCCGATTAGTGAAATCCTTATCGCGATCGACAGCGTCGGCAATGGCGCTCTCGCTCTCGCTTATCACATCCGATGGATTTGCTCAGGGCCAAGAACCCGACGCGCTCAAAGAGGTCCAGCCTCCCGAGCAACTGGTCGACGTTCTGACGGTGCCTGCCGATCGCGAAGCCGCTAAACGTGCGAAGCTGAGCTGGGACGCGGTTCAGAAACAGACCGAACTGAAGAAGCTGCCCAAGGCGATCGGCGATGGCCCCGTCGGCGTGTTGAATGCTCAGGCAGCGCGCCTGATCGAGCAGAGCGAACAGGCGATGACCACCGGCGAGGTCTTCCGCGCTATCGAGCTGCTGCGGCAAGCCGAGGCACAGGCCGGCAGCCACCCGACGATCGACCGGGCCTTGGGCCTTGCGTACACCGCAAGCGGTAACCGCGTGCGGGGTGCGACGTACTTGAGCAAAGTGATTCAACGCGACCCGAAAGATGTCGCCGCAATCCTACTGCTCGCACAACACGCGGCGCAGTCGGGTGAGCTCGGCCAAGTCTTCGCGCTGTGTAAGGCGCTTGAACAGGCCAAGGCACCCGCCCCCCTCTCCGAACTCTACCGAGCTCGAGCACTCGATAGGCTGGGCTATACCGCCGCCGCCGCCAGCCGTCTCGAAGTGGCCTTGTCGGGTTTAGAGACGATCGACCCTCAATCCCTTGCGACCGATGGAAAAACCGACCCGACCGTCGTCCACGAGTTGGCCTTGCTCAAGGCGCTGGGGCCGCAGCTCACGATCGAGCAGGGCGACCTGCTGATGTCGCTTGGCGCTTACGAGCGGGCCGCCACCGCGTACGCCGCTGTCGATCCGGATCGCGTCGCCCGCCCAGCTACGCTTGCGGTCCGTCAAATCTATCTCGCGTTGCGTACCGGTAAACCCGGCGAAGCGATCGAACTGGCGGCAGCCCTGCTCAACGTACCCACTCCGAGCACACGTGACGCCGAGCTGATCGACTATCTCGTCGGGCAGGGCGTCGAACGCGAGAGTCTGGCCAAACGTCTCGCCGCACTCATCAACGAGGGTAACGCGTCCCTGCCGCTGCTCACAGGGCTGGCGAAGGTGGCCGACAAGTCCGCGGTCCTCGAAGAGATCGCCAAATGGCTGATGGCCAAACCCGTCGACCCCGCACGGCTTCGGCAGGCGGTCTCGCTCGTCACCTTCGACGACAGCAATCCAGACGATGCCAAGCCGCTGGCCAAGCTGTTCGTGTTGGTCGCGGATCTCATGTCGCAGCACCCCGACGAGGCCAATGCATATGCCCTGGCGGCGGTAGACGAAATCAACGCACCGGTCAGCCTGCTCCGGGCCTTGCGCAGCCCCGAATTTGCGGGTGATCAAGACGCGTATCGGCAGCTCTTCTCGGCCCTGGGATATGAAGCCACCCGCCGAAAGGTCGACGCGATCGAGCGATATCAGCTCGCGCTCAACGCCGAGCCGAAACTGCGCAGCCAGGCCGAACTGCCGTTGGCACGTTTGCTGTTGGACCAGGACCGGGCAAAGGACGCGATAGCGCTGCTCAAAGAGGCTGGAGCCGACGACCCGTGGGAGCGGTTCGATGTCACGATGCGTGCGATGGCCCAGACGGGGAAGGTCAGCGAGGCGATCGCGATGGTCGAGCAGCGTGCCGAGGCGCGGGGTAAAGACATCGCCTCGGACCTTCTGCGCATCGAACTCATTGCCCAGCGTGGTACGCCACAGCAGGCGTGCAACCTCCTGCTGCGTCTGATCAGCAGCCACCCACAGGATGAAAAGCTCTATCGCCTGGGCATCGATCTGATCTACGAGTACCAGTCGAAGTTCGCCAGCATCCACGACGCTGAGCGTATGCAGCGGGCCTTTATCACCCGGCTGACCTCGAACCTGCCAGAGTCGGCGACGGCACAGATCTACCTCGCCTACAACATCCTCAGCAACCCCGCCCGCCTCGACGAAGCCGAGCAACTGCTGCAGTCCGCGGCAAAGGAACAGCCGGGCAACATCGAGGCGCTCGGGCTACTCGTTCAGATCTACGACATGACCGGCGATGATGATGCGGCGGATGCGGCACACCGGAAGCAGGCCGACGCGATGGGGCTGGGCGTGTCGCGGTCGCTATTGATCGCCAGCCGAGCGGTGTCGTTTGGTGAGATGAAACGCGCTACGGATGAGTTGCAATTGGCGCTCGCGTTGGATGAAGAGGGCGTGTTGCCCGGCCCGGCGATGACCGGCGACCAGGCGAACTCGGTGCTGCGATATCTCGATGCTGCCGAGCCCGATCAGGACCACGAAGCATTGTCGCTGAAGATGGTCAAGCGCTTCCCGGACAACCCCGGGCTGAACAACGGGCTGGGCTACCGCTGGGTGGTCGAAGGCAAGAACCTCCTGCAGGCCAAGGCGATGATCGAACGCGCCCTCGAGAAGGAGGGCATGGACCACTCGTTGCTCGATTCGCTCGCGTGGGTGCAGTACAAACTCGGCAGGTTCGAAGAGGCCGCGGCGACACAACGCCGGGCGCTGTTGGTGCTCGAAGCGCTGCTTGCGCGTGTCCGCGGTGTCGATGTCGGTCAGGCGGCGACCAAGGCGATCCTCAACGACCACATGGGTGACATCCTCTTCAAGCAGGGCGATGAGAAGGGGGCGCTCGAGCACTGGCGCGAGGCGCTCAAGCAGCGCTTCGACGAGGAAGAGATGATGTTCGACCCCGAGCTGCGCACCCTCGGGGCCCGGCTCAAGGCAAAGATCGATGCGATGGCCAGGGACGAGCAGGTCCCCGTCTCGCCCGTCCCCGGGCCCGACGCCCACGGCCCGGAGGGCCACCCCGCGGATCAACCGGACCCCGCAGGCGAAAAACCCGCTGAATAGGCCCGTAAATGCGATTTTTCGCTGAAAAAGCCGGTCTGAACCCCGCCCATTGCTTGACAGAAACCTGGACGACGGTAAACTACCCGGTTCGCCCCCAGCCCAGGCACGTGCCTGATCCGGGGCCTTGATACCGTCCTTCGATCGACCGCAACGCCGGTGATACAACCGGACGGCAGCTTGCCCGCCCGACGGGTTATGACGACCCGCCCGATGCCGGGCACGACGCAAAAAGAGCCACGAGATGAACCGACAAACCACCCTCGCCAAGAACAACGAAGTCGCCCAGGAATGGGTCCACGTCGACGCGACCGACAAGGTCCTCGGCCGACTCTCCACCGAGATCGCCATGATCCTCATGGGCAAGAACAAGCCGACCTACACCCCGCACCACGACGTCGGCGATTTCGTCGTCGTCACCAATGCGGAGAAGATCAAGGTCACCGGCAAGAAGCTGGACCAGAAGATCCACCAGACCTACTCCGGCCACCCGTCGGGCCGTAAGGTCAAGACCTTCCGCGAAGTGCTCGAGAAGCACCCCGAGCGACTGATCGAAGAGTCGGTCCGCCGGATGCTCCCCAAGAACAAGCTTGGCACGAAGATGGCGCTCAAGCTCAAGGTCTACGCAGGTACAGAACACCCGCACCAGGCACAGAACCCGCAGACGCTCGAACCACAGGGCGCCTAATCCAAACCTTCATAAACCTGCAAACACGCACAGGTAGACACTAGATGACCGAAGAAGAAAACACCGCCGTTGAAACCGTTGAAACGCTAGACACCGGTCTGACCGCTGTCGCGGAAGAAGCGCCCGTTGAGCAGGCCCGCCCGCTCGCCGAGCCCGCCAAGCCCGACGCCGGCGGCTTCATCTGGGGCACCGGCCGCCGTAAGGCCGCCATCGCCCGCGTCCGCGTCAAGCCCGGCGAAGGCAAGTTCCTCATCAAGGGCAAGGAAGTCGATGACTTCTTCTCCGAGCCCCAACACCGCGCCCAGTGCCTGGCACCACTCAAGGCGACCGGCATGGAAGGCAAGCTCGATATCCACGTCAGCACCACCGGCGGCGGCATCACCGGACAAGCCGGTGCCGTCATGCTCGGCCTGGCCCGCGCCCTCAAGGGCTACGACCCGACCCTCGAGCAGGCCCTCCGCGACGAAGGCTACCTCACGCGTGACGCCCGTAAGGTCGAGCGTAAGAAGTACGGCCAACGCGGTGCCCGTCGACGCTTCCAGTTCTCGAAGCGCTAAACTTCAATCGATATTATTGCTACTCTCGAAGCCCACGGATTCAATCCGTGGGCTTCTTTGTTTTGATTCAGATGACGAGGACCCGTCATGCCGATCTGCCCCTGGGCTCAGCGCGAACCGGAAAAGACCTACCACGACGCGGAGTGGGGCGTGCCGGTGCACGACGATCGCGTGCTCTTTGAGTTCATCACGCTCGAAGGGGCGCAGGCCGGTTTGAGTTGGTCAACAATCCTCAACAAGCGTGAGGGCTACCGAAAGGCCTTCTGTAGCTGGGAGATCGAGAAGATCGCCAGGCTCAACGCGCGGTCTGTCGAGCGGCTGGTCAAGGACCCGTCTATCGTGCGCCATCGCGGGAAGATCGAATCCACCATCGGCAACGCCAAGGCGGCATTACGACTGATCGAGGAGCACGGCAGCCTCGACGCCTACCTCTGGCGTTTTGTTGACGGCAAGCCCATCTTCAACCGTTTCAAGACTATGTCGGAGGTGCCTGCGAAGACGGCGCTCTCGGATGCGATGAGCAAGCAACTGAAACAAGACGGTTTCAAATTCGTCGGCTCAACGATCTCCTACGCGTTCATGCAGGCGGTGGGGATGGTCAACGACCACCTGGTTAATTGTCCGCACTGGCGCCGGGTACAGGGCTGAGGCTATTCTTTCATCCGCTTCATCGTCATGGTCATCTTCTTGCCATCGCCGCCATCGCGGACGAGGCTGAGCGTGTCCTTGTCGATCTTGTATTCGCTGGTTTGCTCCCTGCCGCCAAAGTCTTCGGGGAACTTGATGGTGAGCATTTTTCCATCAACTTTGTAGGTCGCTTGAATCGTGTCCGGCGGGTTGTCAGGAACGGTTGATTCAAGGACGACCGTGCCTTTTTCTTTAAAAGTGTAGGCCAGCTTTACAATTGGTTTTTGGCCATTCATCTCTACGGCTTCCCAAGAACCGAGCAGCTCTTTATCTTCCGCAGAGGTTGGGTTGGTGATTCCGGCGATGAACAGCAAGGCGATACATACAGGTAGTGTACGTCTCATGTTGCGTCCTTGATGAATAGTGTTAATGACCCTTAAGTGCATGACATCTTGATCGTAGTTGAAATAAGAAATGCCATACAAACATCTTCTCGGCTTTATTGTCTGCCCGGCGAATCAGGGCCGATGTGTCCCTATGCCGCGCCTTATGTTCGCCAATTCGCCGCGGGGGGTGACGTGGCCGCTGCGGAGCATCAGCGTGACCAGGCTGATGAGCACGGCAAACGTGAATCCGAATGCCAGTACCGTCGCCGCCCCTTTCAGTCCGATGACGTTGAAGAAGCTGCCCTGCGTCGGGTCCGG
>Ga0213866_10002177_pt1 | contig 14030 bp, 8 predicted proteins | sample PICome_11_FD_160079 | JGI IMG/M metagenome (GOLD analysis project Ga0213866, IMG submission 160079) | Coastal seawater microbial communities near Pivers Island, North Carolina, United States - PICO284 | ecosystem: Environmental > Aquatic > Marine > Coastal | place: USA: North Carolina...
ATATTTTATTATTGGCAGCATTTGTTTTTCTGTATGACCATCAACAAAAAAAACATCTAGACCTAAAAGACCGTTTTTTTTAATATAGCCATTAGGCACAGAAATGTTGTTTAGCTGGCCAGAGGAATGTATTAATTCAAGGTTTTCTTTTAAGAAAGAAGCTTTTTCTCTTTTGTTGGGATTGGCTGCCCAATCCCAGTGTTTTTTATTGCTCCAATATTTAGCATTTTTAAAGGTCATTTGGTAGCCAGTTTTATTTTTGTTCCATTCGACCCCGCCACCACAATGATCAAAATGCAGGTGAGTCAAAAACACATCTGTTATGTCGTCTTTATGAAAACCTTGCTTAGACAACCCTTGTTCAATTCCCTGATCTCCCCACCTGTAATAATAACTAAAAAACTTATCTGACTGTTTATTTCCCATCCCACAATCAATCAAAATAAGCCTATTTTCGTCTTCAATTAGCAAGCATCTAGCTGCTACATCTATCATGTTGTTGTTATCGGCAGGGTTTGTTTTAGACCAAAGCGATTTTGGCACAACACCGAACATTGCCCCGCCATCGAGCTTAAAGTTTCCTGTGTTTATAGCGTATAGATTCATTTTTTATCAACTAGCCCGGTTAAATACAAGCCGAAGGTTAAGAGTTTCTCAATTTCTTTAACCGTGGCCACCCTTTCTTTGCTAAAAACAAGCAATGCAGCTCCGTCAGATTCAACATGGTAGTATTCGTTGTTTTCAAAAAAGTGTATTATTTTCTCATCAAACAGCTCTAGGATCTTTTTTGGGTTTTTTCCATTTAAATAAAATCTTTTTGAAAAGTTCTCATAACCAGGTATGTCAATATCTTTTTCACCTGTTAGTGAATAGAAGCGCTCTAAATACCCCTCTTTTGTTAAAGTAAATTGAGGAATAATTTTTTTGGTTTGGATATACATCATTGTTGATCTGATGTTTTCTTTAGCGATTGACACACCTTCAGAATAAGAAATATCAAAAAGACAACAATTAGACTCATTAGAGCTAAGCAGATTATAGGTGTGACTAATTTGCTTAGTAATAAAGTAGCTAAAGCCCGTTAAGTGATCGGTGGCTGTGTTGTTTTTTGGTGTGTATTTCATTTTTAGATTGCTAGCCAAAGCCTCAAAATCTTTCTTTCTTTTGCCGGCATTGTTTTTCATAAGACCAGAAATAGGAATAAGGTTTTTTAAAGCAAAAGGATCTAAAGTGTCGGCTCCAAAAACATCAAAGCCTATGACATCAATACTCCCCCCTTTTTTGTTGAACAACGCCTGGTAGCTGCTGATGTTTTCCATCACTGTGTGATCAACAAAAGCACACAAAGAAAAGTCTATTACCACAGAGTTTTTTTCTGGAATGACATCTAGTTTGTTTTTAAGATTTCTAAAATTTAGAAAACTTGAAAAATGCTTCACGCTAATAAAATAATTCTCGTCATTTTCTTTATACATTAGTACATTTGGCTTTAAAATATTTTTAAAGAACAACTGAAAGCTTTTATTTATAAAAACATGAATTATAAAAGTTGTAAAAACCCCCGCAACAATTCCTGAGATTAGACCAACTTTTAATGTTACAAAAAGTGTTACAAGGAAGATAATCAACTGTTCTTTTCCAATCAAGAACATTCTTCTAATAATTTCAGGAGAGGCTAGTTTATAGCCGGTGTATACCAGAATTGCCATAAGCGCTGACAATGGAATCCTTTCAAGCTCAGTGCTAAACAAAACAATAAAAAGGGTTAAAAAAACAGCATGTGAAAAATTTGAAAACCTGTTTGAGCCACCGTTGCTAATATTTACTGAACTAGGCGCAATAACAGCAACAACATTAAGTCCGCCTAAAAAACCACTAAACACAGTTGACAACCCCAAAGCCTTAATATCCTTGTTAACATTAGACCGCCTTTTCATTGGGTCTAGCCTGTCTACGGCTTTTATGCTCAAAAGTGACTCTATGCTTGCAATTAAAGTAAGGGCAACTACGCTTATCCAAAAAGCAGAGGAGCTTATTAGGCCAAAGTCAGGAACTGGTAAATCTGTAATAATTTTTTGAATATTTGGTATTTCAGGAATCATATATTTTTTAGAAATAGGGTTTGATAAACCAAGAACAAATTCATAATAATAGCTGTAGCTTAGCGATAATATCACAATCCACATTGGAGCCGGAACCAACTGAAGATATCTGTTTCTAATTTTAGAATAAAAGACCATTATTAAAAGGCTAATAACCCCGGCTAATGCAGCATATTTCAAACCCGTATCGCTGTAATTAAGAGCTGTAATTATAGTTTTTGGAACAGCAACCAAGTACTCAATGGTGTTTTCTTTCGCTATTTTATTGGCAAGCATTATATGAAACTGCTTACCAAGAATAATTAAACCAATAGCCGCTAGAACCCCCTGAATTGCTGACGATGGAAAATAATCCGACAGCTTCCCAAGCCTTAAAAAACCTAGAATTAAAAGCAATATTCCTGAACATATTATAGCGGCATAAGTTGCGTTAAGACCCAGTGTTGAAACTGCAATTAAAATAACCCCTACAAGGCCTTTACCAGGACCAGAAATAGTAACAAAGCTGCCTCCAAAAACTGAAACTAACATACCACCAGCAATTGAAGCAATGACACCTGAAATGGGAGGCGCATCACACGCCATTGCTAGACCCAAGCTCAACGGCAAAGCAATTAAACTTACAACAAGGCCAGAAAACAAATTTCTTGGGATGCTTTTCAGGGCTGTAGATATGTTTTGTCTTTTTTTCATCTAATTATTAAAACATCAGTTGGAAGGTCTTCCAAAATATATTCAATATCATTCGGAAATAATTTGTCCCAAAATGAGACTTTTGAAGGAGCGTTCATAACTAGGAGATCTGCTCTAACAACTTGGGCGTAGTGGCCAATAGAATATCCTCTTTGGCCAAATATGGGCTGCGAGTTAATTCCAACCCCTTCCAGCTGTTCATTTGGCACAGACTTTATTAGCTTTTTAACTCGTTTTTTTTCTCTCAGCCTTAAGCGTTCTCTAATTATAGTAGACTCTCTTAAAGACCTATCATCATCTACTTTGATGTTTATTTCTTCTTGTGCGATTTCCTCAACTATTGTTATTTTAGATGCGCTTAGTTTCTTGCCAATGAAAAACGCAGACTTAATAGTTTCTTCAGTTTTAGGATCTTTTAGGCCGTTCACAACAATGTGTTTACAGGGGACGCGCTTAATAGAAGGATTTATTAATAACAGAACTGAGCATTTTGCTTTTCTAGTTATTTCTCTTGCAATAGAGCCAAGATAATATTTAAAGAACGATTCTTGCTTAAGAGCCCCTAAAACCATTAAGTTTATTTTGTTCTCTTGTATTGCATTTAAAATAGCTTCAACCGGTCTACCATTTACGAATATTATCTTGTAAGAAAGTTTTTGTTTTTCGAATTCACTTAAGTGGCCGTTGATTATCTGAGTTTTTTTTGCATCTTCTTTGCCAACATGAATCAGCATAAGTTCGCTCCCCATAAATAGAGATAACCTTGCCGCTTCATATATGTTAGCTTTGAGATTAGGAGAAAAAGCAACTCCGACACCAATACGATTGAAATTCACAGGAAATTTTTTAACTTTTACTGTATTAAAGATATAGTTTTATAAACAATTATAAAAAGGGGGCTTTAATCGTTAAGCTTTAAAACAGCCATAAAAGCTTCTTGGGGAATTTCTACGCTACCAACTTGACGCATTCTTTTCTTACCTTTTTTCTGGTTCTCAAGAAGTTTTCTTTTACGTGAAATGTCTCCACCATAACATTTTGCGGTTACGTCCTTTCTAACTGCCTTAACAGTTTCACGAGATATTATCTTAGCGCCAATTGCCGCTTGTATAGGGATGTCAAATTGTTGTCTTGGAATAAGCTCTTTCAATTTTGAGCACATTTTACGACCAATTTTTTGAGCATTGTCTAAGTGAATAAGAGCTGAAAGTGCATCTACTGTTTGCCCGTTTAAAAGCATGTCAACCCGAACTAATTTAGAAACTCGCATACCAATAGGGGTATAATCGAATGATGCGTAGCCCCTAGAAACAGTCTTTAGCCGATCATAAAAATCGAATACTATTTCTGCAAGCGGCATGTCAAAAGTCAGCTCTACTCTTTCAGTGGTAAGGTATGTTTGGTTTGTTATTAGGCCTCTTTTTTCTATACATAGAGACATTACGTTACCAACATAGTCTGATTTTGTGATTATTGAAGCCTTTATAAAAGGCTCTTCAATTCTATCAATAGTTGATGGTTCGGGTAAATCGGAAGGGTTATTTAGTAAAATAGGCTCGTTAGGGGCTTTTCTTGTAAATGCATTATATGATACGTTTGGAACTGTTGTAATTACAGTCATATTAAATTCGCGCTCTAGTCTCTCTTGAATTATTTCTAGGTGAAGCATTCCAAGAAACCCACATCTAAACCCAAAACCTAATGCTACAGAGCTTTCAGCTTGAAATACTAATGATGCGTCGTTAAGCTGGAGCTTTTCCATTGAAGACCTTAGTTCTTCATATTCTTCGGTGTCTACAGGATAGATGCCAGCAAATACCATTGGCTTAACATCTTCGAAACCCTCAACCGCATTCGTTGTTGGGTTTTCTGCGTCTGTTATGGTGTCCCCAACTTTTACCTCTCTTGCGTCTTTAATTCCTGTAATTAAATAGCCAACATCCCCAGCATTAATTTCTTTTTTTGGAGTTTGGGTAAGGTTTAATGTTCCTATTTCATCTGCACCATAGCTTTTCCCTGTAGCTATAAATTTAACTTTTTGATTTTTTTTAATAGACCCATTAATTACTTTAAAATATGTTTCCACGCCTCGAAATGAATTATAAACGGAATCAAAAACAAGTGCCTGAAGAGGCTGTGTCACGTCTCCACTAGGCCCCGGGATCAAATTTATAATAGCATTTAATATTTCTTCAATTCCAATTCCTGTTTTTGCACTTGCCGGAATCACATCAGAAGGATCACAACCTAGAAGATCAACAATGTCATCAGTAACTTCTTCGGGGTTAGCGCTTGGCAGGTCGACTTTGTTCAATACTGGAATAATTTCCAAATCATTTTCAAGAGCTAAATACAAATTGGATATTGTTTGTGCTTGGATGCTTTGAGCGGCATCAACCACAAGAAGCGCGCCTTCACATGCGGCTATTGACCTTGAAACTTCATAGCTGAAATCGACATGACCTGGGGTGTCTATCAGGTTCAGTATGTAGTTTTTGCCTTTAAACTTATATTCCATTTGTATGGCGTGAGATTTGATTGTTATTCCACGCTCTCTTTCAAGGTCCATATTGTCTAAAAGCTGATCTTGTTTGTCTCTATCCGAAACTGCCCCAGTGAAATCGAGAAGCCTATCAGCCAAGGTGCTCTTACCGTGGTCTATGTGTGCTATTATGCAAAAGTTACGAATATTGTCCATTAGGAAAAATCATGTGATTAAACGCCAAGCAAAAGTAGTTAAATTTATGTGATCTAATTTGTTTAAACTTGGTCTTTGAGTCTTTTGATCCTAGAAACAGTTTCATTTTTTCCAATGCTGTAAATTATATCGAATATGTCCGCTCCTTTTAACGCTCCAACTATAGCAAGACGCAGTGGCATAACAACACTTCCAAAACCAAGCTTTTCTGTTTTTATCCAGCCTTCAAAATCTTTTTTTAGAGATTCAGGACTTGAATCATCGAATCCTATTAATGTCTCGGAAAACACAGACATTATTTTTCCGCTTTCCGCTTTCCAGGCTTTTTTAATTCCTTTTTCATCGTACTCTAAGGGAGCAACGAAGAAGTAACAGCTTAATGGCCATAGATCAGTAAGAAGGTTAGCTCTGTCTTTTATTAACCCAACAACATGGGCTATGCGATCTTTATTTGTTGACTTAAGTTCGTTATGGTTTGAGGCAAGAAAGTTTGCAAGAACCGAGTTTTTCTTATTACTTATATAATGCTGGTTAAACCATTTTATTTTTTCAGTGTCAAACCGGGCTCCAGCCTTATTTACTTTTGAAAGGCTAAAACTATTAATCAAACTTTCCATACTAAAAATCTCTTCTTCTGTTCCTGGGTTCCACCCTAAAAAAGACAGGAAGTTAATTAGGGCTTCAGGCAGATACCCGCTTTCTTTAAACCCAGCAGAGCGACTGCCATTATTAATCCATTCAAGTGGAAAAACAGGAAAGCCAAGCTTATCTCCATCCCTTTTACTTAGTTTGCCTTTTCCTGTTGGCTTGAGTATTAACGGAAGATGTGCGAATTTAGGGAGTTCCCACCCAAATGCATCATACAAAAGTTTATGAAGTGCTAAGGACGGCAACCACTCTTCGCCTCTTATTACGTGAGAAATTTCCATTAAATGATCGTCAACAACATTTGCCAAATGATAAGTTGGCATACCATCTGATTTAAATAATATTTTATCATCAAGAGTTTTTGAGTCGATTGAAATTTCTCCGCGTACAATATCATTTAATAACACTTCTTTTTCATTAGGGCTTTTAAAACGAATCACATATGGTTCGCCTGACGATATTTTTTTATCAACCTCTTCTTTTGACAATACAAGAGAATTTACCAGACGCCCTTTAGTTCTGTTATGCCAATTATAGATAAATGTTTTGCCTTTCTCTTCATGGTTTTTGCGCTCATTATTTAATGCTTCGGCTGAGTCAAACGCATAATAAGCAGCCCCTTTATCTAAAAGATAGTTTATGTGTTTTAAGTATATGCTTTTTCTTTCGCTTTGTCTATATGGGCCATGTTCCCCGTCTTTTATTGGACTCTCGTCAAACCCAATACCACACCATTCTAGCGCATCAATTATGTATTGTTCTGCCCCCTCAACCGTTCTGTCTCTATCAGTGTCTTCAATCCTTAATACAATAGAGCCGTTGTGTTTTTTTGCAAATAAGTAGTTAAATAATGCAGTGCGGACACCGCCAATATGTAATGGCCCTGTTGGGCTAGGCGCGAAGCGAACTCTAACTGACTTTCCCATTGAAATAATTAACACTGCAAAGATAGACCCCTTTAACTAACCTCCAAAATAAATTTATAGTTCCTGTTTTTGTTTTTCAATTACTTTTACTGCACATTTTGTGTTAATTTTACTTTTCTTAATAAGAATAATGGGCTCGATTGAACATATACACAACAAATTAGACCGATTCATCAAGCGCTACTACTTAAGCTCATTGCTAAAAGGCACACTTTTGTTTTTTGCTATTGCGTTTGTGTATATTCTGTTTTGGATTTTTATCGAATATTTTTTTTGGATGCCACAGTTTGGCCGTGGTTTTGTGTTTTGGCTCTTTATTGTCTTTGTTCTTTTTTTGTCATATAAATTAATCTTGCTGCCTCTTTTAAAATATTTCAGTGTGTTAAAAGGCATTGACTATGAATCTGCATCTAGAATTATTGGTGACGCATTTCCCGAAATTGACGACAAGTTGCTTAATACAATTCAATTAAGTAACATGGAACAAACAGATGTTTTGCTGGAAAGCATAAGTCAAAGGTCATCTGAATTCAATCCTTTTTCTTTTGAAAATGTAATTAATTTAAAAGATAATATAAAATATGTCAAATTTGCATTAGCACCTTTAATAGTGTTGGCCCCATTTTATCTTTTTGGCAAACAAGAAGGCATTGAAAGCAGCTTCAAAAGAGTAATTGACTATAATACTGCTTATCAAGAGCCACCACCTTTTATTTTTAGTTTGAAAAATAAATCTATGGAGGTAATTGAAGGTAAGCCTTTTAATCTTGAAGTGTTGGTTTCAGGAGACCTTATACCAGAGGATGCTCAGATTCGCTACAAAAACGAGCAGTATTACTTAAGTAAGAGAGGGAAAAATTTATTTTCTTTTGATTTTCCTCCAATTGATTCTGATTTGGAGTTTGATTTATTTTCTGGCACTACTTATTCACCTAAATATTTGCTAAGGTTAATTAAAACACCATCCATAGTTTCATCTAAGATCAAATTGCAATACCCTAAATATGTTAAGAGGTCTAATCAAATAGTCGAAAATTTTACAAATATTAAAGTTCCAGAGGGCACAAAAATAACTTGGGACTTATTTACCAAATCCACTACCGCTGTATCCTTCTTTGAAAACAACGATGAATATTCTTTTTTAAAAAAAACAGACGATTTTTCTTATACTAAAGTGGTTTTTGATAATATTAAATATCGAATTTCACCTTCAAATGAGCAGCTTATCCACTTTGAGCCCCTTGAGTTTTCAGTAGATGTTATTAAGGATAATCCCCCATCAATACAGATTGAATCTGAAACTAAAAAAGAAACTCTAGAGACTATGTATTTTTATGGCCAGATGAGCGATGACTATGGTATTAGGTCACTGCAAATGCATTATTATCCAAAAGGGAATAAAAGGGACAAAAAGACAGTACAGATTTCGAATTTCAATAAGGAGAGTTTAACCTTTTATTATTCTTTTCCAGGCGACATAGATTTGGCCCCAGAACAGCCATACGAATTGTATTTCGAGGTTTCAGACAATAAGCCTTTGTCTCCGAACATAACAAAAAGTGAAGCGTTTGTTTACTTAAATAAATCAGCCAATGCAATACTAAAAGACAAGCTGACTAACCAAGAACAGGCTGTATCTGATTTTGAAAGAGCTGTATCTAAGTTTGATAAACAAAGAACAGATCTAGAAATTCTACAATCTAAACAAAGACAAAAAAATAAGCTTTCTTTTAATGACCAACAATCTATTAAGTCCCTTTTGGAGAGGCAAGAAAAACAAGAAGACTTGTTTAAACGATTTAATGAGCAGATAAAAAAGTCTTTTAATAAAACTGATATTACGAAAGACCCGTTAAGAAGAGAAATAGAAAGACGTTTAGAGGCTCAAGAAAGAGAAATAGAAAAAGACAAGGATTTGTTAAACGAGCTTAAAACCCTAACCGAAAAACTAGACAATGAAGGCCTTTTAGAGCGCCTTGAAAAGTTGACTAAAAAAAGCAAATCAAAAGAGAGAAGTTTAAACCAAATGCTAGAGCTGACAAAGCGCTATTATGTTCGCCAAAAAGCTAACCAATTGCGAAATGAATTAGAGCGGTTGAGCAAACAACAGGAGCAGCTTTCTGATAATATTTATGAACAAAGCAGCTTAAAGGATCAAAGAGAGATAAGCAAAAAGTTTGAAAATATATCTTCAGAACTGGATTCATTATCTAAACAAAACGTCTCTTTGTCCAAGCCCATTCCTTTTTCTGAAACCAAAATAGAACAAAATTCAATTAAAAAAGATCAAAAAGAATCTGAGCAACTATTAAACGAAAGCAAAGAACTTAAAACCCCTAATTCAAAAGCCAAAGCATTATCAAAAGCCAAGAAATCACAAACTAAGGCAGCACAAAAGATGATACAGATTGCAGAAAAACTATCAAAACTTTCAGGCGGAGGCGGGCAACAGCAGTTGGCTGAGGATGCAACCATGTTGCGTCAGGTTTTAGATAATCTTATTTTCTTTTCTTTTGAACAGGAAGAACTAATGCTTAGCTTCCGGGACGAAAATTTTCAACAGTCAAATTTTGCTAATTTATTGGTTAGTCAAAAAAATATTAAAACCCATTTTGAACACATTGACGATAGCTTATTTGTCCTTTCTCTTAGGCAGCCAAAAATTTCGGAAAAAATTAACAGTGAAATATCAGAAGTGTTTTTTAATATTGATAAATCTCTAGATCGATTTACAAATTTGCAAATAAACCAAGGGCTTGCCGCTCAGCAATATAGTCTTACCGCCTCCAATAACTTAGCAAATTTATTAAGTGATATTTTGTCTTCAATGGAAATGGAGCTTAGCCCTGGTCAAGGGGAGGGTGATATGCAACTTCCAGATATCATAATGAGTCAAGAGCAATTGCAAAAGGAAGCTCAGGGTTCAAAAAGCGAAAGTTCAGAAGGGTCATCTTCTAATAAAGGTCAAGAAAATCAAGTAAGTGAGGGCAAGCAAAGGGAGGGTGAAAGTAACAGTTCCGGAAATTCAGAAAAGCTAGGGTCAAACAAAGGAAAATCAGAGAGTTCAGACGGAGAAAGCTATTTTGATAGCGAAGAATCAGGGCAATCCATTATGAATCTATATCAAAAGCAACAAAAACTTCGGAATGCTCTTGAGCTTTTATTAAAAGAAAGAGGCTTTGTTCCAGGAGCAAACAATGTTTTAGAGCAGATGAAAAAGATAGAGCAATCCCTTATAAATCAAGGAGTTACGGACGAAAATATTAGTCTTATCAAAGACCTTAAATATGAACTTTTGAAGCTTGAGGTTGCTTTAAATGAAAAAGGTCAAGACGAGCGTCGCGAGTCTAAAACTAATAATGAATTGTTCACCCCTACTTCAAGCGAGGCCATAGAATCCCTAAGGCAGAAATTCAATTCACGCGAGCTATTAAAGAGACAAACACTACCTTTGCAAGAGGAATACTTAAAACGTGTACTAGATTATTTTAAAAGAAAATATGATAACCTTTAATAGCTATACTGACTTTGATCTCAATCAGAAAAAGAAACATAAGGACTGGCTTAGTTTCGTGATAAAAAACGAAAATTTTAATCAAGGTGATCTGGCCTTTGTGTTTTGTAATGATTCTTATTTATTGGATTTAAATTTAAAGTTTCTGAACCACGATACTTTAACAGACGTTATTACTTTTAACTATAATGTTGGTCGACAAATTAATGGCGATATTTGTATTTCCTGTGAGAGGGTAGCCGAAAACGCTAGTAAATATAAAACTGTTTTTTCTGAAGAAATTGCCAGAGTTATGGTACATGGTGTACTGCATTTATGTGGCTACAAAGATTCTACAGAACAGCAAAAGATTGAAATAAGAGCAAAGGAGAACTTCTATTTGTCCGAATTATTTAATCGATAGATAGCTGTATATTTGCAAACAATTGTTCCACGTGGAACATTAAATTTTTTTAGATGTTTGATAAAATTTATGATGTTATTGTTGTTGGGGGCGGTCATGCTGGTAGCGAAGCTGCAGCCGCCGCAGCAAATATGGGAAGTAAAACACTTCTTATAACCATGAATTTACAGAACATTGCTCAAATGTCTTGTAATCCCGCTATGGGAGGCATTGCAAAAGGCCAAATAGTTAGAGAAATTGATGCTTTAGGAGGCTACAGTGGGATTGTCAGTGACTCGTCCGCAATTCAATTTAAAATGCTAAATAAATCAAAAGGCCCTGCAATGTGGAGTCCTAGGGTTCAGAGCGACAGGATGAGGTTTGCTGAGGATTGGAGAATGATGCTTGAAAAGACTTCAAATCTAGATTTTTATCAAGAAATGGTTGTTGGCATAATAATTAAAGGGGGTTCATGTGTTGGCGTAAAAACATCTTTAGGCTTAGAGATTAAATCCAAAAGTGTTGTTTTAACTAATGGCACCTTTTTAAATGGTCTTATACATATTGGTGATAAGAATTTTGGAGGAGGAAGAGCAGGAGAAAGAGCCGCTATAGGCATTACAGAACAGCTCATTGATCTTGGCTTTGACTCTGGAAGAATGAAAACAGGTACACCCCCTAGAGTTGATGGAAGATCTTTAGACTTTTCCAAAATGACAGAGCAACCAGGCGACACCAACCCTAAAACCTTTTCATATTTAGACAATACCTCAGCGTTATCAAATCAGCGTTCTTGTCATATGACTTACACTAGTGATATTGTTCATGACCTTTTAAAGGAAGGCTTCGATCGTTCCCCGATGTTTAATGGAAGGATCCAAAGTATTGGGCCTAGGTACTGTCCTTCAATTGAAGACAAGATTAATAGATTTGCCGATAAAGAAAGGCATCAAATTTTTGTTGAACCAGAAGGCTGGAACACTGTCGAATATTATATAAATGGCTTTTCTACTTCATTACCTGAGGACGTGCAATTTAAAGCCTTACGAGCGGTTAAAGGTTTTGAGAATGTTCGATTTTTTAGACCGGGATATGCAATAGAATATGATTATTTTCCTCCTACTCAACTGAAGTATTCTCTTGAAACTAAGCTGATCTCTAATTTGTTTTTTGCAGGACAAATTAACGGAACGACTGGATACGAAGAAGCTGCTTCGCAAGGATTAATGGCTGGAATTAATGCTAGTCTTTCAGTAAACGATAAGGAGCCTTTTATTTTGAGGCGTGATGAGGCTTACATTGGTGTTCTTATAGACGATCTTATTACAAAAGGCACTGAAGAGCCTTATAGAATGTTTACTTCAAGAGCAGAATACCGCACTTTGTTAAGGCAAGACAACGCAGATATTAGGCTAACTCAAAAGGGATATGATTTAGGGATAGCTTCAAAACAAAGACTAGAAAGAATGTTGGTTAAACAGCAAAAATCACAGCAATTAATTAGTTTTTTCAAAAAGCAAAGCGTTAAACCAGAGGATGCTAATCCTGTATTGGAGACAAAAAAATCATCACCTATCAAACAGTCTGACAAAGTTTTTAAAATATTTTCGAGACCCAATATCACTATAAATGATGTGTTCCAGTTCCCTGGTGTAAAAGACTATGTTAGTAAAAACCAGCTTGATGACGAGGTTATTGAGCAGGCTGAAATTCAGGTTAAGTATTCTGGATACATTGAAAAAGAGCGCAGTAATGCTGATAAGTTAACTAGGCTTGAGTATGTCAGAATTCCAGCTAACTTTGATTATAATAAGATCCAGTCCATGAGTTATGAGGCTCGCGAAAAGTTGGGCTCTATCCAACCTCAAACTGTAGCTCAGGCCTCTCGTATAAGTGGTGTTTCACCAAACGACATCTCTGTTTTATTGGTGTATATGGGGAGATAAATAGCTTTATTTTTTACATTTGTTCCACGTGGAACAACTAACTAAACATAGTAATTTATATTTAACTTGTAAAGATCATTTTCTAACAGGAGAATCCTTTGAGTTAGTTTACAATGAAAGCAAAGATTTACTTATAACTACACCCAGGCCATCAAGCTCAGAACTATCGCGTTATTACGAAAGTTTAGATTATCAATCCCACTCAACAAGAGTAAACTCGTTTTTTGATTTAGTATATTTTTTGATAAGGAAGATATCAACTCGAAGAAAATTAAAACTTATAAGAAAGTTTAGGACTCAGCAAAACAACCTTCTTGATGTTGGTGCTGGAATTGGCTATTTTCTTAATTCTGCCTCTAATTCCGGGTGGAATTCTATAGGAGTTGAACTAAGTGATACTGCTCGTTCTATTGCTAATAACGCAAGATCAAATAGCGTAAAAGAAATGAATCATCTAGATAGCTTGCAGCAAAACACTTTTGATGTTGTTACGCTTTGGCATGTTTTAGAACACATGGGCGATCTAGATTACGAAATTAAAAGAATAAAAGGTCTTCTAGGGTCCAACGGTAGAATTGTAGTTGCTGTCCCTAACTTTAAGAGTTATGATGCGGATTATTTTAAAGAATATTGGGCAGGGTATGATGTTCCTAGACATTTATGGCACTTTTCAAGAAGCTCTATTTCTAAATTATTTAAAAAACATGGTCTGAAAATTGAATCTATCCATCCAATGATTTTCGATTCTTTTTACATTAGCCTAATGTCAACGAAATATAAATTCGGAAAAATTAGCTACATCAAAGGAATTTTAATCGGACTTCTCTCAAACATTAAAGCAATTTTTTCAAAAGAATATTCCTCACTAATTTATGTGATTAAAAGACAATAGCCTTTTTTAAGCCTTTTTAAGCCTTTTTAAACTTTGTTTATTAAACTTACTTTTTATAAAATTTAAACGTCCTAAAACGGGCTTAAAAAACCCTGATTTAAATAGTTAAAAATTATTAAATTATTTTTTTTAATAGATTTGAACTATTTTATTTATTATGTAGAAGCCTAGTAAGCTTTATTGAGAGGTCTGTGAAAATAATTTTGGGATTACCATTTCTTTCAATATG
>Ga0213866_10002180_pt1 | contig 14016 bp, 6 predicted proteins | sample PICome_11_FD_160079 | JGI IMG/M metagenome (GOLD analysis project Ga0213866, IMG submission 160079) | Coastal seawater microbial communities near Pivers Island, North Carolina, United States - PICO284 | ecosystem: Environmental > Aquatic > Marine > Coastal | place: USA: North Carolina...
TATACCTAACTTAAATAGCTTTAACCCTACAGCTACTTTAGACGATGCTACTGATTGGGCTGAGGTAAAAACACCTACATATGATGCTTTCGGCAATATAGCGTCTATATCTTATTCTTATTCATACACTGGTCAATCTACAAATCCATCAAGCCCGTTTGATAAATACGTGTTTCCAGATGTTACAATGTCGGTGTTAAACGAGGTTATAGCGCCTTTGCCGCCAGAGTCTACAGCTCCAGCTGAAACATCTAGAGTAATAATAAACGGTTTTTATTGGCCAAACGCTGGAGCTACCACAAACTCTCAATCTCTAGCTTCTGTAGGGCTAAAGTTTTTAGACAATGGAGACTATTTAGACGATGATACCGTATTATTTAACACTACAGCTGGTAATCAAGCTAGCTCTCTAAACGGTTACACCGTAGTGATAGCGCCAACAGCGGGTAATATATTAGCCCCGGCCTCGGGTTGGACATTTAACAGTGGAGGATCAAACATAATAACCGCCGTAACTTTTAGTGATAACGCTGATGGAACTGTTACAGCTACATTTACGTTTGATAATACAGTCTTAACTAACGCTGGAGTAACTCTTAACTTTGGTATAAGAGGAACGCTAACTCAAACTTCACAGTTACCGTATAGATTTATTTTAAGCGAAAGAGTTTCGCCAGGTAAAATGATAGTTACTGCGCCAGACGCAGATTTAAGTGCAACTGCTGGAAGTGGTAGTGCTATTATAACTGGCGTTGTTGATACTTACGCGGTAAGCTCTAGTCAAATAACTATAGCTAGAGTAGAAGTTATAGCCGCTAGTCAAACAATAGCTTCGGATTCAGGTTTTAGCTTGCCAAATATAACTTTGCCAAACTCTTCTTACGAGTATGGTACTTACGCTGTTTCAAGCTTGACCTTTTTTGACGATGACTCAGACGGAAACAACGATAGAGTTCAATTTGATATACTTTGGACTCCTCCTAACATAAGTGACTTAAGTAGTCAAGGAAACACTTTTGATTTTGGTAACGACTCTGCTAGAGCTAATATAACGGTACCTGGTAACTTTACAATAACATAAACATGCCGACAGTAGATTTAACAATAAAATTTAGTAGTCACATAAACGACTCTGTGCAAGTAGGAGATATAATGTTTTATGGACCTGCAGCTGTGTCTAATAATACTAACACAGTAAGTAGTTATGGAAACATTAAAAAAATGGGTAAAATTACAAGCGTTAGAAGAAGTAGATCTGGAGGCTATATAACAGTAGATCACGATCAGGCTATTTCAGCACCTACCACAACAGACTTCTTGTTTTTTAGCAAAGACAACTCAGCAAACTTATCTTCACTGCTAGGATATTATGCTGAAGTAAAATTTATAAACACATCGACAGATCCAGTAGAGCTGTATCAAATAGGTGTAGAAATATCAGAAAGCAGTAAATAAGAGTGTTAAAATGTAATAATATACAAGTATTTAATATACAATAAGATATGAATAAAGATCCACTAAACTATAGACAAAGCCCTTTTTATTACTCAGAAGACAGCCCAATGAAATTTATTGGCGGCATCATCCAAGGTGTAGGAGGTTTAATAGGTCGCAAGAGTAAGAAAGCCGCTAGAGACGCAGCTAAAGATCAGATGGAGGCTGATATGGAGGCTTATAGAAATTTAGACACTTCTAATCCTTATGAAAACTTAGAGAATACAGCTGAAGACTTAACTGTAAACACACAAGAAGCTGAGTTCCAAAGAGACGCGATGCAACAGCAACAAGCTAATATGATGGGTAGCATGGAGCAAGCTGGTAGTTTTGACGCTGGTAATATTCAAGCTATGATGGGTGCTGCTAGTCAATCTGCTAGACAAGCTTCAGCTAGCATAGGCGCTCAAGAGTCTGCTAACCAAAAAATGGCTGCTCAACAAGCGTCTGCAAACCAAATGGCCAAAGCACAAGGTGAATCTCAAAAACAGCAAAGAGAAGCTGACAAACAAGCTACGCTTTTGGGTATGTCGCAAGAACAGTTTGGAGCAGCTCAAGGCGCTGTTGATCAATCAACTGCTGACATGGTTGGCGGATTTGGTAGCGCGCTTGGTGGTGTAGCTAGTTTAGCTATGTCTGATAGAAGATTAAAGAAAAATATAAAGAAAGTTGGTGAATCTCCATCTGGTTTAAACATATACAACTTTGAGTATAAAGACAAAAAAAGAGGTACAGGAACTTATCAAGGTGTAATGGCTGATGAAGTTCCATCTAAAGCTGTAATTAAAAACGGAAAATACAATATGGTAGACTATAATGCTATTGATGTTGTATCTAAAAAAGTTAAAAAATAATGGCTGAAAGAGAAAAATTTGGACAAGCTGACGAAACATTAGTTGATAAAGCTGGTGGAGGTTGGTCTGCTAGAGTTGATTGGCAGCAAGTTGCTGACTCTTGGCAGCCAGCTATGGACAAGCTAACAGCTAAGATAGAAGAAAAAAGAGCTGCTAAAAAAGAAAATGAAGAGAAGCCTGGCTTAGAAGAAGAGCAACTGCCAGGCTACGACAAACCTCAAGATCACGAAGAGGTTACGCAAGACATGCTAGATAATCCTAAAGATTATGGTAATGAAATCACAGAAGAAGACTACAAGGCTATGGAAGAGCCTGAAGAAGAAGATTCTCCAATAGAAGCTAAAGCTGAAAACTTTTTTCCACTACTTAAAAGCAAAGGCAAAGTAAGTCCGCTAAAGTTTGGTAGAGCTGATGCTACATTAATAAAATCAACAAGAAGAGCTGCTCAAGCACAGTTTGGAGGAGGTGACTCGGGTTTTAGTCAGGCGGCTAAAGCTTTTGATACTGTTTGGAACTCTTACAACGAGAAAATAAAAGAATCAGCAACTCAAGAATTAGAAGACTACGATATAGCTAAAGCTGACGTAGGCTTTAAAGGCTTTGGTAACGGAGCTAATGAATCTAAGCGTGTTCTAGGTGATTTAAAAAACAATATGGCTAAACTTAAGTCAGACGCTTTAAAAGCTAACTACAGAGGCCCTAAGTTTAACGAAATAAAAGAAAATTTACAAACGCTAGAGGATAAAGCAGAAGTTTTAAACTCTAACATGGTAACTTTGCAGGGTCAAAAAGATGATTGGGCAGAGGCAAATGGTTATTCTGGAAATAACAATACTGGAAATTCTATATACTCTCAAGGATCTAACGATGTTAACATGTCATACTTGAATCAGATAAACTCTAAGAACGCTAGAATGATTATAGACGATGAGGACATGTCTATTAAATTTGAAGTTACCGGTGCAGATGGATCTACCAAGTTGATGAGTTACGAAGAAGCTTCTGAAGGCGTTTACTTAATGGATACTAAAGGTCAAAAAGACTACCTTAAATATAGCAAGCAAATAGTAGACGATTTAAGAATAAATAAATCAGAGTTTAGAGAAGATAAAGCTAAGTCAAAAATAAACGCTATGCTTAAGGGTGCTTCTGATGCTAAGATAATTTCTTGGATGAAAGATGACTTAACTGGCGATGGCACTAGTTTTTATGAAAGCTATGAAGCTAAGTTCCCAGAAACAGTAGCTGAATTTCCAGATGCATTTAAACCTGGAAGTGAAACGTGGAAAACTCCTTTAGAAGGCGGAGCTACTTTTGGGGATATGATGATCGAAGAAATGAAAGAATATTATTTAGAAAAACTAAGAGGAGAATATAATTTTTACTCTAATTCACTTGACAAAGGTGAGGAAAGCTCTAGCACGACATCTATAGATAATGTGTTTGATCAGTACTTAGAATCTAATAACGATGAATAAAATTTAATAATATGCCTAGATACAAAGTAGACGAAAAAGTTTATAATCTACCAGAAGACAAGGTCCCACAGTTTAAGCAGGCTTATCCAGAGGCCGTGCTATTAGATGAAGACTTGGGAAATTCAAAAGGCTCCCAGAACACGGATGCAACTGCGGAGTCAAACGGTACGGCATCCAAATCGGAAGATCCTTTATTGGAGTTACCAGGTTTAACAAAAGCAAATTATGAGTTTAAACCTTACGAACTTTTAGAATCTCAAGTTCAAGATCAGACTAGCATATCTAACGTATCAACAGACATGTCTAATCTTTTACAGCATGAGGAGCAGAAGCAAGATCTTTTAGAAGTATATAAAGAAAAAGATGAATTAGCAGACGAGAAGCCAGTTATTGAAAAAAGCTCTATAGTAGAGCAAGAGTTTGATGGTGAGGAAATCGTAGACGAAGAGGTGGGTGATAATACTACTTTTAAAAACATAAACAGAAAAACTATCTATAATCCTGTTGGAGAAGACGAAATAGTTTACAACTATACCGACAGCGAAGACGCGGTTACTCAAGAAGACATTAATGTATTCGAAGCAAACTTGTATAAAGTTAATTTGCAAGAGCAAGCAAAAAAACTTTCTGATGGTAGGTTGTTGACTGAGGAAGAAAAAGAAGCTATAGAAAAAGACCCCCAAGCTTTTATCAACGACTTTGACCTTGCTTTATCTACAGTTAACAATATGTACGCTAACTACGAGTCAGACTGGAACTTGCTTGAAGAAAGAGAGTTACGAGTTAATGAATTAGAATCTTGGAAGCAAGGTCAGTTTGACTTAGAAGAGTCTGATATGGACGCTGAAAAGTTTTTAAATAGAAAACAAAAAAATCAAAACGAAGCGTACGAAGACTGGGCGGCTAGCTATAATATAGAATTTAACAACAGGTTTAAAGAGCAGTACCAAAAAGACATAGATGCTATAAACAATGGCATACAGCAAAAGTATGTAAATAAAATGCAAATAGAACTTGACGCTTTTCAAGAGACGCTTCTTCAATCTTTTCAACAAAGACACCAAGACGGAGAGTTTGCCAACATGAGCCAAGAGCAAGTTCAACAGATGTTTACCGCTGAGGTTAATGCTAAACAGCAGGAGATAGGTGGACTATACAGCGAGCAAGCTAACCAAGAATTAAACAAATATATTGGAGCTAGATATGACGACTACGTTTCTGCTAACGAAAAAGAGTTTCAAAGAAAGCAAATAGAGTTTTTTCAAAACTACATACCTCCAACAGATTTAATTGGTAGAGAAAAATATGACGATCTAACTAAGCAATTTAGATTAAACGGCTGGGACACAGCTACTAATGACACGAAAAGATTAATGCTAGATAATGCTTGGACAAACATAGAAATAGGTTTGAAACAAGCTGGTATGACAGATGAAACAGAAATACTAAATAGAAAAACAGAGTACTACCATAAGTTTTGGAATGACATGACTTTCGATATTAGTGGTGACATGACAAGGTTTGGTATAGATGAAGTTTCTAAAGATCTTTTAGAAGCTATAGACAAAGAGCTTGAAAGAGTTACACCAATTGTAGATTCTTACAATGTAGACATGGCGGGCATGATTAATATAGCTAGCTACGGAGTGTACACCAAGGAGCAGTATGAGCAAGCAGCTTCTGAATACAACAACCTCAAGATGGCGAAAGACAAGCTAGAAGTTGCTTTGCAAAGACCTGAAAAGCTAGCGGAAAGTGGTTTTGCAAAGTTTTTTCAAGGCGCACTAGGATTAGAGTCTGGTCTTGACTACATACCTATTGTTGGGGGTGTTGCTAGTACTTTTGATGCCTTGCAGGCTTATAGCTTGTTTAAAAAGAAAGAGAGCGGAGAAGAGCTAAGTCCTGCTGAGCAGATTGTATTGAGCTCGCTAGCAACAAAGCAACTTTCTGATAATAAGTTTAATGAACTTACAAAAGGTGAGACAGCATATAACTCTGGACAAGCTCTTGCCGCGATGTTTCCTTGGGTAGCTGAAATATATCTTACTAGAGGCGTTTTTACTGGTGCTAAAAAAGTAGTAAAAGATAAGTTGGAAAGAACGTTAAAAGAAGGCATATACGATGGCTTGATTGAAGATACTAGTAAAAGAACTATCAAAGGAAACATAATAGACGGTATTTCAGTTGTGTTGGCCGCTGGCGTTCAGTCGGCGGTTATACCTACTAACTATCTAGACTCTACTCTTGAGAGAATGACACCGCAAGCAAAGCTAATGATTACTAGCGATGGCGACGATATAATGGGTCAACTTTCAATCAACGGTGGCTATGCACTTGATAAAAACGGTGACTATGATGTTGAGGCTTTTGATAAAGCTTTCGCTAAAGCTTTTGGCGTTAACTTTTTAGAATATTTTACAGAAAGACTAGGCGCTGGATTTCCAAAGCTAGGAAAATTTATCAAAAATGACGTGCTGAACGATCCTGAGTGGTTGCGAAGAACTATAGTGTCTAGATACTTTAATAAGAAAGGATTGACTAGTACCGGTCAGTTTATGAATAGTATCGGAAATAAAGTTGGGTTTGACGGTATGTTCGGAGAGATGGCTGAAGAAATTATAAACCTTCCTTTGCAAAACCTAGTTGAAGGCAACGACTTATTTGAAGGATTAGATTCTCAATTCTTGAAAGAAACTGGTTTAACCATGGGTGTTATGCAGGTAATGTTCTCGGCTCCAGGGACGGTCTCTAAGATCATAAAAGGTAAACACAATAAAGTTTATCGAATGGACGGCGAAAACTTCTCTACGGTTCAAGAGTTACAAGAAGAGTACAACAGAAGAAGAGCAAATGGTGAAAACCCATTGGTGTATATAAAGAATGACGGTAAAGGCGCTTTATCACTGTATTCAGCAATGATGGAGCAAGATGGTAACGCAGACGCTCTTCAGTATGAAAACACTAGAATTACTTTTACAGACATTAAAACCGCCAACGAGATCAAAGCTATAGAAGCTTTAGACTCTGATTCTAGAAATGAAGTTGAATCTATAGAAGATAAAATACAACAACTAGAAGATAATAAGGCTGACGCTAAAGAATCTTCCATGATTAGCGCTGAAGAAAAAACAAACACCGCTAAAAAAATAGATGAAAAGATACAAGAGCTTGAAACTAAAAGACAAGAAATACTAAAGCCTATAATAAAGCAGCAAGCTAAAGAACAATCCAAAACTACAATAGCAAACGTTAAAGATCTTGCAGATAGTATGTTTGGTGAAAACATGAATGTTGTAGAAGTTACAAACGGAACTCTTGTTCAAATATTTGGGCAAGAAGCAGACGGATCTTTCGGTAGTATAAAAGTAAACAAAGATGGTAGTAAAACCATATACGTTAACGCTATGAAAAAAACTACTAACGAAGGCGTGAATGTAGCGGCTCACGAGTTTTTGCACGGTGTACTAAGAACAACATTACAAAATAATCCAAGCACAGCATACGCTCTAGGAAACTCTTTGTTGAACATGCTTGGTGATATTCAACCGTTTATAACCGAGGGTAATGCTAGGTTTATAAATAGACTTAACGTTTATAGAGATCCAAACGCTGCAGGGCAAGTACCTCTTACTAGCGCTAAACAAGCTGAAGAGGTATTAACGTTGGTCGCTGATGCGATAGCTACTGGTCAAATGAAGTACAACAGAACTACATTTGAAAAAATTGGAGCTATGTTTTCTAGAGTATTTAAAAACCTTGGTATACCTTATAAGTTTAAAAATCCTATGGACGCCTATAATTTTTTAGAAGATTATAGTAGAGGCATACAAAGCGGAACTTTAAACGAAGCTATGCGAATAGGAGCTGTTGACGGTTTTAAAATTTCTGGAGAAATAGCAGAGATAGATCAAGTGTTTAGAGATATGATGTCTGAAGAAGACGGCGAAGAAAACGCCGAGCAGTTTGAGGCAGAATCAAAAGATGCGTCTGATGCTGTTCAAAATCTTTATGAAACTAGCGGTGTTGACGGAGCGTTTGAAATATTCCAACTGTTCAAACCTATAACAACTAGAATAGCAAACAAGTATAGAGAAGTACCTGGCTTTGATTTAGAGATGATGATTAGCGAAATAGAAATAGGTCAAAGAGGTATATACGACTTGATAAGGGATTACGATCCTAACTCAGGAGTACCTTTAGCCGCTTATATAAATAAGTATTTACCTTCAAGAGCTATTGAGTCTGCTAATAGAATATTAAAAACAGAGTTTGAAGATGACGTTACAGAAGCAAGAGGTGTTGCGGCTGATGAAACGGCAGAGGTTAAAGCTCCAGAAAGAAAAGTTAGCTTAATAAACGTGGCTCAGAGACTTGGTGTTGAAGCTGAGGTTTTAGCAGAAGTTGAAGCAGCCGGTATAGACCCTAAAGTAATACTTAGCTTTAAAAAAGTACCTAACGCCGCTCTACAAACAGTTTCTAATTTAACTGGCATACCTGTTAAAAAATTAAAGAACCTTGCTAACCTTTCTAAAGGTGAATTAGCTAGCATGCAAATGTTTGTTAGAAGAAATGTTGGCCTATTAATAGATATGTTACCGCAAGGCTTTGATTCTGAAGGTAAAGCTACTGGTGTGCCTAAAACTTTGCTAGACGCTTTTTATAATAAAAGATCTTCAAGAGCTAAAACTAAAGCTGGATTAAAAACTCAGGTTAAAAAAACAAACATACTAGACTCTGACTTTTTAGAGGTGTTTGGTATTGTTGAAGGAGTTGCTGATCGAACAGATAGAAACACATCGGCTAGAGCGCTAGCTATGGCAAACTTAATGGGTAAGATAATTACAAATCAAGCTCTTAGAACTATCGATCCTTCCGCTGCTCAAATAGCAGATGGTATGTCAGACGTATTGTTTTCAAAAGACGTGTCTGACGCTATAACATACATGGATCCGACCTGGCCTAAGATAATAACAGGTATGGGTGCTGCGCCTTTAGATATAAGCGGTAAGGATAGAGGTGCTTACATAAACTGGTTAGCAACAGTAGCCGCCAAGGTATTACCTAGATCATTTTTTACTGGCGGTAATTTATATGCACAAGGAGCTAAAAACTCAAACGTTAAAGATGCTAACGGTAATCAATTATACATAGATGCTGATGGTAATATAACACTAGAAAAGACAAAGAAAAAACTAAAAGAATATACTTTACTAGACGGTAAAAAAGTAAGGAATAATAATCCTAACTTTAAAGCTTACGAATTAAGTTTAATGCCAGCTAGCCCTAAATACGCGTTTGCAAACGTAGCTCAATTTGAAGCGGCTATGGAAGGAGTTGAATTTGCTCCAGAGTCTAGTAATATTGCAGCTATGGCTAAAGCCTCTGTTAAATATGGTAAGTTTACTAATGCTCAAGCTCAAGAGTGGTTTAGCAACAATCAAGATCTGTTAGATCAGTCTGATCAAGGCTTTAAGGAAGTTTGGTCTATACTGCAAGATTTAATGAAAGAGTCTTCTAACGTAGCTTTTGTTGGAGCATTACTAGAGTCTTCAGCTGTAAACCAAGGGCACTTCATGAGAACAGGTGCTAGATATGGTTTTCATAATACGTTAGGTTTAGAAAACGTAGAAGAGCACACACAGCCAGCAACAGAGTTTGGCAAGATTTTATTTACACTTTCAAAGATGGGTGTTGTTGATCAGTATATTGATAACGCTATGAAAGCTTACATGCAAGGTGGTCTTCCAAAGATATACGACAACTTACTTAAAAAGCTTGGAGAGTTTAATTACGTTTCGCAAATACCTAAAGAGTGGCAGTTTAAAGTGTTTACCGGTGAAGTTCCTGCTTGGATTAGATATTTTAATCCTAACGTCAATAACAACGCTGGAGGTATAAACCCTAACTTTATAGTGTTAGCTAATGGAAATACAATTGCTCAAGAATATAACGTTGGAATAAACAGTTCTTTATATAGCAACGCTAACGTTGTTTCAATGCAGCAAGATTTATTATTTCAAATATTTTCTGGGCAAATAACACAAGAGCAAGCCAACAAAAAGCTTAACGAATATATAAGTAGATACCCTGTTAAAGTAAAAACAACTAGCGAAACTAGACTAGAAAAAGCCGATCAAGCTTTTCAAGCTATGAGTAGAGATGCTGAACCAAAAGGTATGTCTACGTTTGACTTTGATGACACGTTAGCCACTACCAAGTCAGGAGTTAGGTACACAATGCCTAATCCTTCTGGCAAACCTCAACCTGCTAGAAAAGTTATATTTATGGCTGGAGCTCCTGGCGCAGGCAAATCAACTGTGATAAAAGGCTTAGACCTTCTTAACCAAGGATTTAAAATAGTCAATCAAGATATAGCTCTAGAAAGACTTATGAAAGAGTCTGAAATGCCTACAGACATGAGAAAAATGACCTCAAAAGATTTAAGTACTTTTGGTAGGTTAAGCGGTCAAGCTAGAAAATTAGCTAGTGAAAAAAGAGCGAAATACAAAGGTCAAGGTGAAGGTATGATTATTGATGGTACCGGCGCTTCTTTGAAAGTAATGCAAAAAGCCGTAAAAGAATTTGAAGAGGCTGGGTATGATATTCAAATGGTGTTTGTTGAAACTACCATGGAAACAGCTGTAGCTAGAAACGCGGCTAGACCAGAGAGGTCTCTTAGAACCGGTATTGTAAAAGGCACTTGGGAAAAGGTTATAGCAAACAAAGAAGCTTATAGAGAAATGTTTGGCGAAAGATTTGCTGAAATTAAAACTGATAACATAAAATATAATGACGCTATGCCTGCTGAGCTTGTTAAAAAGCTAGACTCATTTACTAAGGGCTATATAAAAGGCAGAATAAACGCTGAAGACTTTGCTTTACATGGAGCGGACTTACTTGAGCAAGGTGCTGAGTATGATTTTTCAGAGTTTAATAAAGTAGTAGATGGAGCACCTGGTCCTCTTTTGCAAAAGATGAAAAATCAAATTAAAAAGTATGGACCAGATAATGTGTATGTATTAACTGCTAGACCTGCTGCTTCCGCCGGTCCAATATACCAGTTTTTAAAAGATCAAGGCGTAGATATACCTTTAGAAAATATCACTGGCTTAGGAAATAGTTCAGGTGATGCTAAGGCCGCTTGGTTTCTAGACAAGTATGCGGAAGGTTATAACGACATGTATTTTGTAGATGACGCCTTACCTAATGTTGAAGCTGTTAAACATGTGTTTGATCAATTAGATATTAAAGGTAAGTCTGTTCAGGTTAGATTTAGTAAAGATGTTGATGCTGAGTTTAACAACATGCTTGAAAGAACTAAAGGTGTTGGAGCTGAAAAAACATTTTCTAGAGTTGAAGCTAGAAAGCGAGGAAAAAACAAAGGTGGCTTTACATTATTTGTTCCTCCTTCTGCTGAAGATTTTACAGGGTTATTACGATACTTTGTTGGCAAAGGCGAACAAGGTAATGCTGATATAAAATTCTTCGAAGAATATTTAGTTAAGCCTTTCGCCAAGGCTGATCGTGAGATGAGCCAAATGAAACAAGGTATTAGAGATCAGTATAGAGCTTTAAATAAAGAGTTTAAAGATGTTAAAAAGAAGTTAGGCAAGTTAACAGATGTAAAAGGATTTACTTTTGATGCTGCCATAAGAGTTTATCTTTACGACAAAGCTGGTTATGATATACCTGGTTTAGCCGAAAGCTCTAAGCGACAGCTAGTTAACTTAGTTAAAAATGATCCGTCGTTAAGAGCTTACGCTGATGGAATTAGCGCTATAACAAAGCAGCAGTCTGGATACGTAGAGCCTACTGACGGTTGGGATGTTGGTAACATAGCTATGGATTTACAAGAGCTAGTAGATAAAGTATCAAGAGCTCAGTTTTTGCAAGAGTGGCTAGAAAATAAAGATATAATATTTTCAGAAAAAAACTTAAACAAAATAGAGGCTATATACGGTAGTGACTTTAGATCTTCTTTAGAAGATATATTATACCGTATGGAAACTGGTAGAAATAGACCTAAAGGTAGAACTAAGTTTGAGAATCAGTGGAATAATTGGATTAACAGCTCTGTTGGCGCTATTATGTTCTTTAACGCTAGATCTGCCGTGCTACAGACATTATCTACAGTTAACTTTATTAACTTTGAAGATAACAACATGTTTTATGCAGCTAGAGCGTTTGCTAATCAAAAGCAATATTGGTCTGACTTTGCTTTTTTGTTTAACTCAGACTTCTTAAAAAACAGGAGGGCTGGTTTAGCGACTAACGTAAACGAAGCTGAACTTGCTAGCGCTGTAGCTGGTGCTAAGAACAAAGCTATGGCTGCTCTTAGGTATTTACTTAAAATAGGTTTTACCCCAACACAAGTTGCGGATAGCTTTGCTATTGCTTCTGGTGGCGCTACATTTTATAGAAATAGAGTTAACACGTATTTAAAGCAAGGCATGTCTCAAGTTGATGCTGAAAATCAAGCTATGCTAGACTTTAGAGAGATAGCTGAAGAAACGCAACAATCTGCTAGACCTGATCGTATATCACAACAACAAGCTTCTAATTTAGGTCGTGTTATATTAGCGTTCGCCAATACACCGATGCAGTATAATCGTTTGATAAAGAAAGCGGCAGGTGATTTAATAAACGGTAGAGGCGACTGGAGATCAAACGTTTCTCGTATACTTTATTATGGCGCTGTGCAAAACTTTATATTTGCCGCCTTGCAAAACGCTTTATTTGCAATGGCTTTCGAAAGCGATGATGACAAAGAAGAAATAAAAGAGCAAAGAATATTAAATAGTATGCTTGACTCTTTACTAAGAGGTTCTGGTATATACGGCGCTGCTTTGGCTACTGTTAAAAACACTATACTTGAGTATGCGGAGCAAGACGCAAAAGGTTTTAGAGCAGACTGGGGTCAAGTTGTTGTTGAAGCTTTAAACGTGTCACCACCGATAGGCTCTAAAGCTAGAAAACTTTACAGCGCATTAAACACTAGAAAGTTTAACAAAGACGTGATGAAACGTATGTCTATGTTAGACTATAACAACCCTGCTTGGCTTGCTATAGGTAATGTTGTTGAAGCAACTACAAATATACCTATGGCTAGAGGTATACGTAAACTAGACAACTTGCGCGAAGCCATGAACCAAGACAACACTAACATGCAAAGGTTATTTCTAGCATTAGGTTGGAGTTCTTGGGATCTAAACGTTGGCAAAAAAGTTATACGTAACAAAGGCAAAAGCAACGAGTATACAGTATTTTTAGATCAAAGAAGACAAGCTGTTGAAGACGTTAAGACTGAAATAAAAGAAGAGAAGAAGCAAGAGACGATTCGTAAAAAAGAAGAAAAGAAAATACAAAAAGAAAAAGAGCAACAAGCTGAAGTAGAAGCTAATAAAGAAAAACAGAAAGAAGAAGGTGAAAAAGCTACATGCGCAGCTGTAAGCTCTAAGGGCAATAGATGTAAAAGAAAACCTGTAAAAGATGGGTTCTGTACTGTTCACGAGAAGGTGGAGCAAAACCAAACAGGAAAAAAGGCTCAATGCAAGAAAGTAAAATCTGATGGTAAGCGTTGTAAGATGCAAACAAACTCCAAGTCTGGTTTTTGTTACTATCACGACTAATTATGTAATAATAAAATAATGGCAACGGTTGACAAAGAAATAGCATTAATGCAGCAGAGAATGGATCAGATGGACAAAAAACTCGACAAGATGGACGAGAAGTTAGATATGCTTACTAAGCAGTTATTAGACCCTGATAAAGGTGTTGCTGCTAGAGTTAATCAAAACACATCGGCTCGAAAAACTTTAGCTAGAGCTATGTGGATTATATATGGTATAGTCGCCGCTGCCCTTGCTAAAATGTTTTTTGGATCTTAATATGGAAGAAGTTTTAAAATTAATAGAAGGTTACGGATTGCCATTAGTGTTGCTTTTAGGCGCTTTGTACGCACTTTATAGATTCTTAGTTTTTAGCTTATATGAAGTTAAAAATCAATTCTCACGTCATCACGAAAAAGCCGCAGACAATATAAACGAGATGATGAAAAAGATTGATATAATATTAGAGTTTATAAAAAGAAGTGATAAGTAAAAACTTAGAAATATCAGTAGGTAATATAATATGGATAATAGGTATTATATTTACTATGGGTATAGCCTACAGTCAAATAGGTCAGCTAG
>Ga0213866_10002181_pt1 | contig 14014 bp, 12 predicted proteins | sample PICome_11_FD_160079 | JGI IMG/M metagenome (GOLD analysis project Ga0213866, IMG submission 160079) | Coastal seawater microbial communities near Pivers Island, North Carolina, United States - PICO284 | ecosystem: Environmental > Aquatic > Marine > Coastal | place: USA: North Carolina...
CAGCCGGGCGCCTGGCCGCCCTGTAGGGAGAGGCCGGCCAGCTCCCGCTCGCGCAGACGCTCCAGCACGCCCCCCCAGATCTTGGTGTTGCCGCCAAAGGCGTAGATGGTCTGGGGGGAAAAGGGATCGCCGTCGGTGCCGAACCACTGCTCCTTGGGGTGGTAGCGATCTTTGCGGAACAGATCCACATCGGCCACGTTCTGATCGGCCAGGGGCATCTGCTGGCCCCGCTCCAGCAGCAACACGGATTGGCCACTCTCAGCCAGGGACCTGGCCATGGTGCCGCCGGCGGCTCCGCTGCCGATGATGATGAAAGCGTAATGGCGGTCGTCGATGATCATGGGTAGGTCTTCAACAGAGAGGCCAGGTCAACTGCGCTGCCAGACGTAAATCAGCACAAAGAGGATGATCCAGATCACATCCACGAAGTGCCAGAACAGGGATGTGGCCTGCACCCCCTGCTCTCCGCCGGCGTAGTTCTGGGGGATGAACGACTTCACCAGCATCAACCCCATCAGGAAGACCCCTGTGGCCACATGCAGGCCATGGAAGCCGGTGAGCAGGTAGAAGGTGCCTCCGAAAACACCACTGGTGAAGCCAAATTGCAGCCCGCCCCATTCGACCGCCTGGCCATAGAGGAAGTAGGCCCCCAGGGCCATCGTGACCAGCCAGAAGGCCCGAAATCCGAGCAGGTTGCCCTTGGCCATGCAGCGCTCCGCCAGCCAGATCGTGCCAGAGCTGGAGATGAGCACCACGGTGTTGATCAAGGGCGTGCGCCACTCCAGCCCCTCCACCCCCGCTGGCAACCAATTGAGGGCACTGGTTTTCAGCAGGGCAAAGCCACTGAAGAAGGCCAGAAAAATGACACTCTCCGAGCAGAGAAAGATGATGAAGCCGGTGAGGTTGTGCTTCGGATGCTCGCTCTGGTGCTGCGGAATGGTGGCGGTCATGCGCTGGCCTCTTGCAGGGTGAGCTCGCGTTCAATCTCGGCCTGATGCTCCACCAAGGGTTCGCCCAGGCCGTAGCCGTAGGGCCGTGAGATCACGGTGGGCACATGCTCACCGAAGTTGTCCTCCGGTGGCGGCGAGGGCAGCAGCCATTCCAGACCGATGGCATTCCAGGGGTTGTGGGGAGCCCTATCTCCCCGCACCCAGGCACTCACCATGTTCAGCAGGAAGGGGATGATTGAGACCCCCAGCAGGAAGGCTCCCAGGCTGGCCAGCACATTCCAGAAGGCAAATTCCGGGTCGTAGCTGGACACCCGACGGGGCATGCCCATCAGCCCCAGGGGGTGCATGGGTAGGAAGTTGAGATTGGCTCCCACGAAGGTGAGCAAAAAGTGAAGTTTGCCAAGCCCTTCGTAGGGCATGCGGCCAATGAACTTGGGAAACCAGTGGTAGACGGCAGCAAAAATACCCATCACCGCAGCCCCATAGATCACGTAGTGGAAGTGGCCGACCACGAAATAGGTGTTGGACACATGAATGTCCACCGGCACCGTGGCCAGCATGATGCCTGTGATGCCGGCAAAGACGAAATTAAACAGGCCCCCCAGGCAAAACAACATCGGCGTGGTGAGCCGCAGCTTGCCGCGCCAGATCGTGCCCAGCCAGGCAAACACCTTCACACCGGTGGGCACGGCAATCAGCATGGTTGTGAACATGAACAGATTGCGCATCCACTGGGTCACCCCACTGGGGAACATGTGGTGCACCCACACCACCAGGCCCAGGCCGACGATGATGAACGAGGCCAGGCAGACATAGACATAGCCAAATAGGGGCTTGCGGGAGTAAACGGGGAATAGTTCAGAAAATATGCCAAACACCGGCAGGATGATCACATACACGGCCGGGTGGGAATAAAACCAGAAAAAGTGCTGATAGAGCACCGGGTCGCCACCCCCTTCCGGCTGATAGAAACTGGTGCCAAAGCTCAGATCCATCAGCAGCATCACGGCGCCACCGGTGAGGGCCGGCAGGCCGATCAGCTGCAGACTCTGGGCGGCCAGGGCGGTCCAGCAGAACACCGGCATGCGGAAAAACCCCATGCCAGGAGCCCGCATGCGCAGGATCGTGGTGACGAAATTCAGCGCACCCATGATCGAGGCCACCCCCGAGAGGGCCACGGCGGTGATCCAGAGGCCCTGGCCGTTGATGAAGTGCCCCAGGGGGTTCTGAATGCTGACCGGGGGGTAGGACCACCAACCCGAATAGGCGGGCCCGCCCGGCACAAAAAAGCTTGCGATCAACAGGGTGCCGAAGATCGGCACCAACCAGAACGCCACCGCATTGAGACGCGGAAAAGCCATGTCGGGGGCACCGATCATGGTGGGGATCAACAGGTTGTTGAGCCCATTGAGCACCGGGAAGATAAATAGGAACAACATGATTGTTCCGTGCATCGTATAGATGCCGTTATACACGGTGCGATCGACAAGATCAGACGCCGGCGTGATCAACTCACCCCGGATGATCATGGCCAAAAGGCCACCAATCAGGAAAAAGAAAAAAGCGGTGACGATATACTGAATACCGATCACTTTAGCATCGGTATTGAAGCCAAAATAACGGCTCCAAGATTCCTGTTCAGGCGGGCTGGGCGGGAAGGTGGCGGAGGTCATCGGGCTCAGGCGTCGTGCGGCAGGGTGTTGGATCCGGGTACGTTCACCTGGGGCGGTGGAGCCGGTGGCACCGTGGCCCAGCCAGGGTTGTTGAGCTGCTTGCGGATGTCGAATTCGGTGGTCGCATCACTGAGGCCCGCCTGCAGGGGCTCGCTGGCCGCTTGTTTCAGCCAGGCCCGATAGGCCGCGGCGCTCTCCACCACCACATCGGCCTGGTTGGCGGCAAACCAGGTGCCACTGAACTGGGAATCGCGCAGCCGGTAGCGCCCTTCCCTGGTGGGGGTGAGGTTGAAATCTATCGCCCGCCCAGGAATCACATCCTGCTTGAGGCGGAAGGCCGGAATGTAAAAGCCGTGGAGCACGTCATTTGACACCAACCGGAAGGTGACGGGCTGGTCAACCGGCAGATGCAGCTCGGTGGAGGAGACGTTGGCATCGGGATAGCGAAATTCCCAAGACCACTGCCGGGCAATCACCTCCACCTGCTCGGCTGGCAGCCGGTCGCCCGGATAGCCACCTTGATCCTCGATCGGATTGGCGAGGTGGATGTGCTCCATGGGGCCCAGCACCCCGAGGCTGGTGTTCACCCGCATCGCATAGACGGCAATCGCCATCACCAAGACAAAGGGAATCACCGTCCAGATCACCTCCAGCCGGGTGTTGCCCTCAATCGGCTCCGCATCACTCTCGTCATACTTCTCGGCGCGGTGCATCAGGACCACCCACACCATCACCGACACCACCGCAGCAAACACAAAGGTGCCAATGCCGGTTTCAAAGCTGAACAGGCCATCCACCAGCGGCGCCGCCGTTGAGGCTTGAACGGGCAACCAGGTGTAGGAAACCTGGGCCACCCACCAGCTCAACACCACCAGCAGGGCGATCCAGGCGATCAGGGCCACCAGGCCCAGGCGGCTGATCAGGGAGCGAGGGCTGGCTGGAGGGGGGGTCATGGCAGGGACTCCTTGAGATCGAGGCCGGCGGCCAGGAGCTGGTCGGCGGTGATGTGGACGCCAAACTCACCAGCCAGCTCGGCCCCGAGGGTGCCGTGCAGACCAATCACCAGGAACAGCCCCAGGCCCACCAGCAGGTAAAGCCACTGCACCTGACGGCCCATGTCGCGGCGCCAGACAAAACGCTGGTAGCCCCGCCACACCGTCATGGCAACAATCACCAGCAGGATCACAACGCCGCCAACGCCATGCCAGAGCATGGGGTCCATGCTGTGCAGCCCGATCGTGCTGGTGACCCCGGGCAAGGGCACGGCCAGCAGCATCTCAAAAAACCCGGCCGCCACGGTGAAGAAAGTGACGATGGCGCAGGCCAGCAGGTTGTACCAACCCACATCGTGGAAGCCGCCGCGGGTCACGGGCAGGGCCAGAAACCGGAACACACGCTTTTCCACTGGATAGAGGGCGCCCGCAATATCAAAGGCGATGGCAATCACGAACAGCCCAATCGTGAAATGCACCAGGTTGGGATGGATCGGCAGGGCATAGGGCAGTCCATTGGCGCCCAGATCGACAGCCAACTGCTCGATCGGCGAGCCCGCCGGAATAAACGCAGTTGCAGCCTCCATCACACCATCCCCGCCCGCATGGCCTGCACCACCGGCACCGTATGGAGCCCATACACCCAGATCAGCTGGTTGCCGAGGGTGACCTGCACCACGATCAGAACGCTCAGCAGCCCACCGGCCCCCAGGAAGGCCAGGGGCAGTTGCTGGGGGTCCTTGCTGCGGATGATGTAGCGCCAGCCCGACATCAACGACAACACGCCAGAGAGGGACCAGCCAATCGTGCTGTGCAGGTTGAGGATGTCACGGGATGCGCCGTAGGGATTGGCCAAACCCGCCTCCACCTGGCCAAAGATGATCGCCACAAAAATGGCTGCGGTGGCAAACAGCAAATTCCAGAAGCTGACCTCAAACAGCGCTGGTCGGCGGGTCAACACCCCAATCAGGTCAAACACAAAGGTGATCAACCCCATCGCAATCACAAAGTGCACAACGATCGGATGGATGGTGTCCATCCAGGGGAGGTTGTGCTCGTTGAGCGGCGGCAGCAGCTCAAGCATGGGAGCTCATGCAGGCAAGGGCAATCTCCACACTGCAGAGGCCCCAACGCCGGCGATCAAAGCTGTGATGGATTGCTACATGGCCGTGTTATGACCGTGTTGTATTGCTCACCGAAGCTGTTTTGCGGGTTAGGGATCGGGGCCCGGGGGGCAATTTAAGGTGATTTCTGTGCCTGTTCTTGTCCGTTGACAACTACCGCCTCCCCCACCCTGCGCTGGGTCAGCGCTGCCCTGCTCTTCGCCGCGGCCGGGCTGTCGATCGCCCTGCCCTTTGTCTCAGCCACCCTGCTCACCATCGCCGTGGGCGCCGTCTCCGTGACCGCCGGGGTATCCCAGCTCCTGCGTCTCACCGGGGAGGCCGACATCAAGGGCAAGATCTTCCGCCTGCTCTCGGGGCTGCTCTACCTGGGTGGCGGCGCCTGGGTGCTGTTTTTTCCGGTGGCCAGCGAAGTGAGCTTGACCCTGTTCGTGGGCTTCCTGTTGGCCTTTGAAGGGGTGATGGAACTGTCGGCCGCCGCCACGGGCCAGGGGGCCGCCCGCGGCCTGGTGCTACTGGATGGCATCGTCACCGCCGTGCTCGGCGGCATGCTGATCGCCGAATGGCCCTCCGACAGCATCTGGGCGATCGGCACGCTGTTCGGCATCGGCCTGGGCTTCTCCGCCATCAACCTGATCACGGCTCCGAATCAGCCGGCCAGTTGAGCTGCAGGTCGCCAATGGCCGCCGCATCAAGGCGCCGGGGGTCGGCGACCCCGAGGCTGCCCCCCTCGCCCAGCACCTCCACGCTGTTGGCCGAACCCATCGCAGGCGTCACCACAATCCGATGGCCGAGCGCCTCCAGCCTGGCGGTGGTGTCAGGGCTGAGGCCCTGCTCCACACTGATCTGATCGGGCCAGAGCTGGGAGTGAATGCGGGGGCTGGCCACGGCTGAGGCCAGGTTCAGGCCATGCACCATGCGGTTGAGCAGCACCTGCAGCACCGTGGTGATGATGCGGCTGCCCCCTGGGCTGCCGGTGGCCAGCCAGGGCCTGCCATCTGGACGGAACACCAGGGTGGGGGTCATCGAGCTCAGGGGCCGCTTGCCGGGTGCAATGGCATTGGCGGCACCCTGCACCAGGCCGTAGGCATTGGCCACGCCGGGCTTGGTCGTGAAGTCGTCTATCTCGTTGTTGAGCAGGAAACCAGCGCCGGGAACGCTGATGCCGCTGCCGTAGGCGAAGTTGAGCGTGGTGGTGAGGGCCACCAGCCCCCCCTGGCGATCGGCCACCGACAGGTGGGTGGTGTTGGTGCCGCCGGAGCTGGGGCCCTCAGCGGCCAATTCGGCCGCCGGACGATGGCGATCGCTGCGGATGCGGGCGCGCTGGCGGTTGGCATGGGCCGGGCTGAGCAGGCGCTCCAGCGGCATGGCCACCTGGTCGGGATCACCGAGCCAGTGATTGCGGTCGCGGTAGGCGAGGTTCATCGCCTCCACCATCCGATGCAGGCTGGCGGCGCTGTTAAGGCCCAGCTGGGCCAGGGGCATGGGCTCCAGCACCTGGAGCAGCTGCCCCAGGGTGACCCCTCCACCACTGGGAGGCGGCATGGTGAGCACCGGATGGCCCTGGAACCGCACCTGCAAGGGGCGCACCAGCTGGGCCCGGTAGCCGTTCAGATCGGCATGGCGAATCAGCCCGCCCCGTTGGCGCATCAACGTCACCAGGGACTCGGCGATCGGGCCCTGGTAAAAGCCGCGCTCACCCTGGGCCGCAAGGCGTTGCAGGCTGGCGGCCAGCAGGGGCTGGCGCCACCGTTCGCCGGGGCGCAGCAGGCGCTCCAGGAACAGCTCGCTGGAAGTGGGGTCGGCGCGGAGCAACGGCGCAGCCTGCTGGAGGGAATCGGCCAGCTCCTTGCCCACCGGAAAGCCCCGGCTGGCGAGGCGAATGGCCGGTGCCAGCACCGCCGCCCTGGACAGCCGGCCGTAGCAGCGGTGCGTGAGCAGCAGCCCGGCGGGCGTTCCCGGTACGGCCACACTCAAGGGGCTGCGGGTGGCCCGCTGTCGGTCCACCTCTCCATCGGCACCGAGGAACATCCCTGCCGTGGCAGCCAAAGGAGCGGTTTCGCGGAAGTTCACCGCCACGGCCGTCCCGCGGCCCAGCCGCAGCTCGGGGCTGGGCCCGGCACCCTCACCTGGGGGATCTAGACAACCGCGCACCCCGGCCGGCGACGGACCCGGCAGCCACAGCACCAGGAACCCGCCGCCGCCCAGATTGCCGGCCTGCGGCAGGGTGACCGCCAGGGCGAAGGCCGTGGCCACCGCCGCATCCACCGCGTTGCCGCCGCGGGCCAGGATCTCAGCCCCCGACTGGGAGGCCCAGTGGTCCTGGCTGGCCACCATGCCACCCGGTGACCACTGGGGATGGAAGCGCTGGCTGCGCTCCTGCAGGATCGTGGCCTGGGCCGGGGAGGCCAGGGTTCCGGCCAACACCAGCAGGCGCAGCACGGCCCTGCACCGAATCGCCGGCACCCGAAGGCGAACGCTCATGGTCGCTCCGGCACGCCATAGCCGCCACCGCCCGGCGTCTCGATGCGCAACGCCTCTCCAGGCTGCAGCGTCAACGCAAAACACCCCTCCAGCTCCCGACGGGAGCCATCGGCCCCGATCCAGCTGTTGCGGCCGCAGGCGCCCGCCTCTCCGCCGGCCAAACCCGCCGGTGGTACCCGGCGCGAGCCGGAGATCATGGCGACATCCATCGGCGCGAGGAAGCGCAGCTGCCGCACCACCCCATCGCCGCCGCGGAACCGGCCAGCCCCACCGGAGCCGGCGCGGATCGCAAACTGCTCAACCCGCAGCGGAAAGCGACTTTCCAGGATTTCCGGATCGGTGAGCCGGGAATTGGTCATGTGGCTCTGCACAGCGGAAGCGCCTGCATAGCCAGCACCCCCTGGCCGCCCGCCGGCACCGGTGCCACCGCAGATCGTTTCGTAGTACTGAAGCTCGGCATTGCCGAAGCTCAGGTTGTTCATCGTGCCCTGGGCCGCCGCCTGGATGCCCAGGGCGGCAAACAGGGCATTGGTGGCCGCCTGGGAGATTTCCACATTGCCCGCCACCACCGCCGCTGGAGCAAGCGGATGGAGCAGGGTTCCCGCGGGAGCAATCAGCTCGATGGGCTCGAAGCAGCCGGCATTGAGCGGGATCGACTCGCCCACCAGACAGCGGAACACGTACAGCACCACCGCCTTGGTGACAGCCAGGGGGGCATTGAGATTGCCGCTGTGCTGGGGCGAACTGCCGCTGAAGTCGACCCGGGCGCGCCCGGCCTGGGCATCGATCTGCACGGCCACCTGGATGTGGGCGCCATGGTCGAGTTCCACCCGGGCCTGACCACTGCGGAGCCGCGCCACGGCCCGGCCCACCGCCGCGGCCCCATGGGCCTGCACATGGACCATGTAGGCCTGCACCTCCTCCAGGCCATGGCGATCGATCAGGCGCCCCAGCGCGTCAACCCCCAGGCGATTCGCAGCCACCTGGGCCTGGAGGTCGGCGAGCAATTGGTCGGGGTTGCGCACTGGATGGCAGCCGGCAGCGAGCCGTTGACGCCATAACGCCTCATCGAAGCGGCCATTGGTGAAGAACGGCACGTTGTCGAGCAGCAGCCCCTCATCAGCGATCGTGCGGCTGAAGGCCGGCATCGAGCCGGGAGTGATGCCACCCACATCGGCATGGTGGCCCCGCGAGGCCACGAAAAACGTGGGCACCTGGGCCCCAGGCCCCGATCCAGGCGCGAACACGGGTGTGATGGCCGTGATGTCAGGCAGATGGGTGCCGCCGTTGTAAGGGTTGTTGGAGAGCACCACATCCCCAGGCGCCAGAGGCGGGTGATCCCCCCGCGCGATCGCCTCAAGCAGGCTGACCACGCTGTCTCCCATGGAGCCCAGATGGACCGGAATGTGGGGCGCATTGGCCACCAGCAACCCGGCGGCATCAAACAGGGCGCAGGAGAAGTCGAGTCGCTCGCGGATGTTCACCGACACGGCGCTCTGCTGCAGGCGGCCGCCCATCTGCTCGGCGATGGCCGCAAAGCGGTGGTTGTAGAGCTCCAGAACGGTGGGGTCGGGAGGGGCGGGCCGGTGGGAAGGGGCGGCGGGGCTCGCAACCGTCCGTGCCACCGGCTGTTCAACAGGACTGGTTACCTCACCAGCAACGGTGTTTTCCGCGGGGACCCGGTGCTCCAGCGGCTGCCGCTCCAGCAGGAGCGCCCCGTCGGCCAGCACCAGCGCCTGCCAGCCTGGCTCCAGCACGGTGGTGGTGGTTTGATCGACCACCAGGGCCGGGCCCTTGAGCAGCTGCTGGGGTCGCAACCGGTCGCGATACCAAAGCGGCACCATCTGCCAGCCAGCCTGCTCACCAAGCCAAAGGCGGGTGGTATCGGAGCCGGGCGCGCCAGCCCCAGCGCCATCCCCAGCCAGGCCAGCCAGCCAACCTGAACCCATCTCTCGAGCAGGCAGCTCCGGGGCGGGGGACGTGATGTCGACCAGCAACCGCTCCACAATCCAGTCATCGCCAACCGGGCGATAGCCGTAGCGCTGCTGATGGGTCGCGGCAAAGGCGTCCCGGAGCGCAGCCAGCACGGACGCATCGTCAGCAGCGGCAGAAGGGGAGGCCTCCTGGGGAGGCCAGGGCACCTCCAGCCCCTGCTCACTGCCGGCCACCCGCAGCTCCAGCCGCACCCTGATCTGGGGCGCGGCATCCCCCAGATCCTCCACCTGCCGCAAGCCCTCCACTCCCCGGCGCACCAGGTCAGCGCAGTGCCGGCGCAAAACGGGCAGCGAGGCAGGCTCCAGCGGCAGCCGCGGCGAGCACTCCAGCAGCAGCGTCTGCTCGGCCATGCCGAGGCCATAGGCGGACAGCACGCCCGCCAGGGGATGGAGCAGCACCCGCGGCAGGCCCAGCACCTCGGCCAGGCGGCAGGCGTGCTGCCCGCCGGCACCGCCGTAACTCACCAGCAGGGCACCGCGCAGGTCATGGCCCCGTTGGATCGAGATGCGACGCAGCGCCTCAGCCATCCTCTCGATGGCGATCTGCAGGCCCCCAACGGCCACCCGCTCGGGCGTGATGCCTGGAGCCACCGCCGCCATCGCGTCCGCCAGCTCGGCAAAGCCCCGCGCCACGGCCTCTCCATCGGCGGATTGGTCAGCCCCGGGGCCAAACACCGCCGGCAGGGCGCCGAGGGGCAGCCGGCCCAGCAGCAGGTTGGCATCGGTGATCGTCAGTGGACCACCACGGCGATAAGCCGCTGGTCCCGGATCGGCCCCAGCCGACTGCGGGCCCACCAGCAGACGCTGGCCATCGAAACGCAGGATCGAGCCGCCGCCGGCCGCCACCGTGTGGATCGGCAGCATCGGAGCCTGCAGCTGCAGGCCAACGATCTCGGTGGCGGGGCTGCGCTCCCAGGTGGGAGCGTCCCCCCGCCCCCACTCAACGTGAAACACATCGGTGGAGGTGCCCCCCATGTCGAAGCCGACGATCGGCTGGGGCGGCAAGCCGGCAGCCTCCAGGGCCTGACGGCCCACCGCAACGGCTCCGACCATCCCCCCGGCCGGCCCCGAGAGGATCGTGTCCTTGGCGAGCAGCACCTCCGGAGCGGCCAGGGCACCACTGGAGCGCATCACCCGCAGCCGGGTGGCTGAACCGAGCGCCTCCTGCACCTGCCGCAGGTAGCGGCACAGCACCGGAGCAACCGCGGCCTCGATCACGGCGGTCTGGCCGCGGGGCACGAGCCGGGGTTGACCGCTGAGCTGGTGGGAGAGCACCACGGCCTCAAAGCCAAGGGGCTCCAGCCACGCGCCCAGCTGCAGCTCCTGACAGGGATTACGGGTGCTGTGCAGCAGGGCCACGGCGCAGCTCGTGTAGCCGTCGGCCTGGGCTGCCTGCAACTCCTGGCGCAGCGGCTCGGGCAGCGGCAGGGGTTCGAGCTCGGAGCCATCGGCCGCCAACCGACCATCCAGCTCGAGCACCCGCAGTCGTAAGGGCTGGGGCCGCTCGATCGCCAGGGCAAAGAGGTCCGGGCGGTGCTGGTCACCGATCGTGAGCAGATCAGCAAAGCCCCGGTTGATCAGCAGCAACACCCCGGCCCCGCGCCGCTCCAGCAGAGCATTGGTGGCCACGGTGGTGCCCAGCCGCACCTCCCGCACCAACCCCGCCGGCAGCGGGCCACCCGGCTCCAGGCCCAGCACCTCCCCGATGGCCCGCACGGCCGGATCGCCCGGGCAATCGGGCTGCACCGACAGCACCTTGCGCACCACCAGCTCACCGGCGGGACTTCGCCCCACCACATCGGTGAAGGTGCCGCCGCGATCGATCCAGAACTGCCAGCCGCGCACCACTCAGCGGTAGTTCTCAAACTGGAGCGGCACCTCGACGTCCTGGGCCTTGAGCAGGCTGATGGCCTGCTGGAGGTCGTCTTTGTTTTTGCCGGTGATCCGCAGGCTGTCGCCCTGGATCGAGACGCTCACTTTCTTGAGCTCGTCGCGCACGGTTTTGCTGAGGCTCTTGGCCAGCTCCTGGCTGAGGCCCTTGCGCAGCTTCACCACCTGCTTCAGCCGGTTGCCGCCGACGGGCTCGGGGGACTGGAAGTCGAAGATCTTGAGGGAGAGGTTGCGCTTGGTGGCCTTTTGGCGCAACACATCCTCCACCGCCTGGAGGGTCATGTCGCTGGCGGTGGTGATCGTCAGGCTGGTTTCCTCCACGTCGATCTCGGTGCCCGAATCCTTGAGGTCGTAGCGCGTGCCGACTTCCCGCCGCACCTGGTCAATCGTGTTGACCAGCTCCTGGCGATCAAAATCACTCACCACATCAAAGGAATAGGTGTCGGCCATGGGGCTGGTCGGGTGGGCGGAAAGGTGAGCGGATCGTAGGTGCGGCCTGTCAACCTGAACCAACCTTCCGCTGCGCAGCCGCCATGACCGCCGCCCTCGCCCCCTTTGCCTGGTCGTTGCTGCTGACGGCTGGCGTGGTGGTGTTCAGCACCGTGCCGCTCGGGGCCGGCCGCTCCCAGGCCAACTTCCAGATGGCCGACCTGGCCGCGCCCAGGGCGATGTTTGAGCGGCTGCCGGCCTGGGGCAAGCGGGCCGCCTGGGCCCATCAGAACTGCTTTGAGGCCTTGACCCTGCACGCCCCAGCCTGCCTGCTCTGCCTGCTGGCCGGGGTGGGCAGCCCGGTGGCCTTGGTGGCTGCCTGGATTCACCCGGCCCTACGGCTGGCCTACATCGGCGCCTATGTCGGCAACCTGCCCCCGGTGCGGGGCCTGTGCTGGGCCGGCGGCCTCACGTGCACGGGCATCCTCTACGTGGAGGGGCTCAAGGCCGTGCTGGCCAGCTGAGCGGGCTCGCTGCTAGTCGAAGAACATCACGCTGACCACCTTGCCCATGTCTTCGGCCACCCGGCAGCTGGCCAACAGGGTCTCGCTGTCGTGGAAGGCGTAGCAGATCAGTTGGTCGCAGCGGCTGATGATCTCGTGGTTGCAGAGGCTGCTTGCCATCGGCAGGGGCAACTCATCGTGTTCGGGCTTCTCCACCAGGTGCAGCACCTGCTCCAGTTGCTCGCGGGATTCACCGGGCTGGCGATCCAAACTCTGGGGGAGGAGCACGGTCAGCCGGGCCGGGTCGATTTCGAGCACGCTGCGGATCACGGCCGCATTCACCCCCTGGGAGCCGGAGGTGATCAGGTTGTGCCCCTCCTGGGCCAGGGAGCGGGCCACCAGCTCAACCAGATGGATCGAGACGACCGGCACGTGGCGGCTGCCCAGGATGGCAATGCGCCGCTTGCTGCGATCCTGGAGCATGGCCAGTTCCTGGGCCAGGGTGTCAATTCGATCCAGCGACGGAAGATCAAGGGACCGGGTCACCTGTTGCCCTCAACCTGCACACCGAAAATAGCAGCGTTATTTGGCCGATGCGGGCAACTGCAGGCGGGTCCGGAGCCGCTCAAAATTGCAGTGCTCATCGACCAACCGAAAGGCAAAGCTGGCCTTGACAGCCTCGTGAAGACGCACATGGCCGAAGGCTTGCTCGATCACCTCCACGGTGGTGAGGGTGTCCTGCTCCACCTTGAGCAGGGGCACCTCCAGTTCCTCGGCCCGGTTGATCAGCTGGGGTAGCGGTTCAGCCGCTCCGGTGAGGATCAGGCATTGGGTGGACGCCTCCAGGGCAGCCAGCTGGATGTCGGTGCGGTCCGCACCGGTCACCACCGCCATGTTGCGGCGGCGGCGGAAGTATTCCATCGCCGAGTTGACATTCATGGCGCCGATCGAGAGGGTTTCGACGAGCAGGTCGAGTCGTTCGGGGCAACAGAGCACGGCGGCCCCGAGCCGCAGCGCCAACTCCTCCACGGTGACACTGCGCAGCAGGGGGCTCTGGGGCATCACCCCGAACACCGGCACCCCCAAGCGCTCCAGGGCGGGCACCACATCGGCGCACAGCTCCGGCACCAGCTGGGGTTGGACCGCATTGAGCACCACCCCGGCCAGGTGGTCGCCCAGCTGGGACCGGGCTGCCAGCAGGGCATCGCTGCTGCAGCTGTCCTTCCAGCCATGCACCAGCAACACCGGCGCCCCCATCCCCTGGGCCAGCTGGGGCAGGCTGAGGCCGAAGAGCAAACCCTCCTGCATGGTGCCGCCAGCCTCCAGCAGGGTCAGCCCATCAACCCAGCCGGCCAGTTGCTGACCCAGGGCGCTGAAGCCCGGGCCTGGATCCAGATCCCCCTGCAACAAACGCTGCTGGGCCAGCTGCGGATCCAGCAGATGGAGGGAAGGGAGCAGCTGGCTATCAGAGAGCCCCAGGGTGGCGCCGACAAACCGCACATCTGCATCGAACAGGGGCCCATCAACCGGCCCAGCGGCGGCGGAATCCAGGCTGGTGGCCAGGGGCTTCCCGAAACGCACCGCCACCCCCTGGCGGATCAGCTGGCGGGCCAGGCCGAGCACCACGGCGGATTTGCCACTGAAGGGTTCATAGGATCCAACCAGCAAGGTGGGGGCCATCGGTCAACCGCGCTGGGGCATGGCGAGAAGCTCAACAGAAATTTAAGGGGTCGTTCCGGCGACCAACCTGTTCCATGCTGGCGCGGCAGGGGTGGTTGGCGCCAGGCTCATGTCGGATTGGCTCGATGGATGCACCGTTGCCGTCACCGGCGCGAGCGGCAGCTTTGGCCGGGCCCTGCTGCGCAGCTGGGCCAAACGGGGGGTGGCTCTGGTGGCGCTCACCAGCAGCCCGGAGCCGCTGGAGCTGGGCAACGACGCCGGTGAACCGATCCGGCTCGAGCAGGTGAACTGGCGGATT
>Ga0213866_10002182_pt1 | contig 14011 bp, 15 predicted proteins | sample PICome_11_FD_160079 | JGI IMG/M metagenome (GOLD analysis project Ga0213866, IMG submission 160079) | Coastal seawater microbial communities near Pivers Island, North Carolina, United States - PICO284 | ecosystem: Environmental > Aquatic > Marine > Coastal | place: USA: North Carolina...
GGCGCCGTTACCTACAGTGAGAACGACCGCGATATTACCCAGCCCGACACCATCAATTCCCGATTAACCGCTGCCTTGAATGGCATGGGCGGGGAGAGTGGCACCGAGACCTTCAATATCTTTGACTCTTCGGCCAATAGCCCGGAACTGATTGACTGGCTCAGCACCAATTCAGAGACCAATCGTCAGACCGACCTGCTGGTGGGCGACTTCGTTGTAAGCGGCGACCTGTTTGCCATGGACGCCGGGCCCGTTGGGTTTGCGGCCGGCCTTCAGTACCGCGACGAAAGCTATTCCGAGAAGCGCAACGAAGTGGCAACGCAGCAGATCGATCCGGATACAGGGGAAATAATTCCGGCGGACCTTATCTTCCTCGGCGGCGGTTTCCCGGTGGATGAGAGCCGCTCTTCCTACGCAGCCTTCGCCGAGATGCAAGTGCCTCTGACGGAATCACTGGATGTGAACTTGGCGGTGCGTTACGAAGATCTGGATACCGACAGCAGCGTGGATCCGAAGATCGCCGTGCGCTGGCAGGTGACCGATTCAGTCATCATGCGCGCTTCAGCATCTACTGCCTTCCGCGAGCCGTCGCTGGCTCAGTTCAATGCGACCGATACGTCGCTTCAGGGCATACAGGATTTCAATCCCGATGGCACACCCAAGGGCGGCGCTGTATTCGTACGGGTTAATTCCATTGGTAACCAGGACCTGAAACCGGAGGAGTCCACCAACTACAACTTTGGTGTGATCTGGCAGCCAACAGAGAGCCTGGACATGCGCATTGACTACTGGCGTTTTGACTACGAGGACGTCATCACCGTCGAGAACGCCCAGGGCAAGGTGATCAATGACCTCAATGGCGAGGACATCATCCGGGTCGCCGGACCCAACAGCCAGTTGGCGGGTATCAACGTCAACTACATCAATGCTGCAGCTGTTGATACCGACGGCCTGGATATCGCAGCCAACTATGTCTACGACACCGGCTCAGCCGGTAGCTTCGGATTGAACCTTGAGGCGACCCACTTTCTGAGCTATGAGATTCCGGATCCACAGGGTGGCTCACAGGACGTGGTTGGCCTGTTCAATCACGACAATTTCGCGCGTTCCATTCCCGAGACCAAGCTGAACCTGTCAATGGACTGGAGCCTGGGGAATCACTCTGCCGCCGCTATCGCGTACTGGGTGGATGACTACAAGACCACGCGCGACGTGCCGCCAGGCGAGAGCGCATCAATCGATAGTTGGACCACGCTCGACCTGCAGTACAGCTACAGCCTGCAGTTCTCTGACAGCGAGGCGGTGATTGCCCTTGGCGCAAAGAACGTCTTCGATGAGGAGCCGCCCCGGGTCTATGACGGCGTCAACTTCAGCTACGATCCCAAGCATCATGACCCGCGTGGGCGCATGTACTATCTGCGCCTTAAGTATGCGTTCTAGGTGCCGGGAAGCGAGGGAGAAAAGCGATGACCGAACCACTGGCAGTACATCTGGGCGAGGACGATATTCCCTTTGTCGATATCGGCGAAGGGAACCTGTTGCGCGTGTTGCAGGTGAAAACGGGGGAGGGCCTCTGGATTATCGAGAATATCTTCCAGGCCGGCTATGAGGTGGAGACTCACAAACATACGGGGCCGGTTTACGGCTACACCACATCCGGCGCCTGGAAATACAAGGAGTACGAGTACGTCAACCGCGCCGGTTCGTTCCTGTATGAGCCAGCCGGTTCCATGCACACCCTGCAGTGCCTCGAAGACAATACCCGCGTGTGGTTCCAGATGTATGGCAGCAACATCAACCTGGATACCGACGGGAACATCACGTCTGTGGTGGACGGGCCGTTGACCCTGGCGTTCTATCTGGCCATGTGTGAGGCAAACGGTCTAGGCAAGCCCCCGGTGATGATCGAGTAAGCCCCGGTGCACATCGATATTTACAATCCCGACAACTACACCAACGGGATTCCTCACGAGCAGTTCGCCTGGCTCAGACGCAACGCCCCTGTTTACTGGCATCAGCACCCTGAGGGATACGGCTACTGGGTGCTGAGCAAGCATGCCGACGTGATGCAGGTTTCGCGTGATTTCAAGACGTTCTCTGCGCAGCGTGGTTTCGTGATGTTGGACGACCTGCCTGAAGAGCAACTGGCCATGGCCCAGGGCATGCTCCTCGGTATGGACCCACCCAACCACGGATCCATCCGGCGCGCGGTTATCAGCCGTTTTACCTCGCGCAAGCTGGCCCAATTGGAACCGGGTATCCGTGAGATCGCGCGCGGCATCATGGCCGGCGCAAGCCGCTCCGACGAGATCAACTTTGTCGACGATCTGGCCGGCGACCTGCCCACCGCAGTCATCTGCTCGCTTCTCGAGATTCCGCAGGACATGTGGCCACAGGTGCGCCGCTGGTCCGACATGCAGACATCGGGATCAGATCCGGACCTGGGCGGTACTGCTGAGGAAGTGAACCAGGCCTCCGTAGAGATGGGCAGCTACGGCTACCAATTGGCGGCGGAGCGCAAGGATGCCGGTGGGAGCGACCTGATTTCCTTGCTGATCAACCAGGAGGTGGACGGCCGCCTGGTGAACGAGATGGAGTTTGCTTCCCTGTTCGTCCAGCTCACCACCGCGGGTAACGAAACCACCCGCGGCCTTATCAGCTCAGGCATGTACGCACTGATGCAGCGGCCTGAGCTACTTCGGCAGCTCGCCGGGGATCCGTCAAAAATAGGACTGGCCGTTGAGGAAATGCTGCGCTGGACCTGTCCCCTGCATTACTTCCGCCGCACTGCGACAATCGATACCGAGATCAACGGGCAGGCTATCAAGGAGGGCGATCGTGTGGTCATGCAGTACAGCTCGGCCAATTTCGACGAGGAAGTGTTTGAAGACCCGATGACTTTTGATATTGCCCGCGATCCCAATCCCCATCTCGCGTTTGGCCATGGTATTCACCTTTGCCTGGGCGCTAACCTCGCTCGGCTGGAGGCGCGGGTCTTTTTTGAAGAGTTCTTCAAGGCCTTCTCCGGCATCGAGCAGACTGGCGAGCCATCTTACATTCGCTCAAACAGCATCCATGGATTCAAGCAGATGCCGGTCCGTTTATTGGCGTGAATGGGTATTGGCAGGTGGGGAGGCACTAGTAACCGCGCCTTCTGACAGTATTCCAGACAAGCTTTCTTCAGCAAGAACGTGAAAGCGATCCGTAGCCTTGCAGTTCAGACTCGGTCCAGCCGTACTCGATCGCCATTAGAGGCAGGGCGTAAGTGATATTGAGCCGATCAAGGAAGGCAACGAAGAGCGTTACCATGAACACGCTTGAAAGCCGCCACCGGTGCGAGAGCAAAGCAGGCGCTGAGGTCATGGTATTGTGCTCGCGATTAAAGAGCGGGGCATCACGCGAGTATACGTCAGCGCGGTCTCGCCTGCGGGAAGCTTTGGCCCCGCTGCGTGGTCAGCCATGAAACCGCGTGGTTACACCACGGCATGGCTAACCGTAGCGGTAAGGTCGGCCCGCCCTCTGCATATCAGCGTTGTACTGCTTGAAAATATCCACCACCTTCTTTTTGGTAGCGGATTGCGAAGCTATTTCGTCCCAAAACGTTACCGCCGCGTTCTCCACCTGCGCCCACTCGGCGTCGGGAATGCTGGTTAACGCCATTTTGCTGCCGTTTACCCGTAGCGCGGCCTCGCCGCCCCAATACCACCACTGCCGATAGTAGTGCGAACTGTCCATGGTCAGCCTGAGTAGCTCTTTAAGCCGCTCGGGTAATTTCTCGTACTGTTCCATGTTGGCGAAAAAGGAGCCGGCCCAGGCACCAGAGATGTTGTTGGTGAGAAAGTAGTTGGTGACATCCGCCCAGCCCACCGTGTAGTCCTCGGTGATTCCGCTCCAGGCCACGCCGTCTAGTTCGCCTGTTTGCAACGCTACCTCAATGTCTTCCCAGGGCAGAGTCACCGGCACCACGCCAAACTGCGCGAGAAAGCGGCCAGCGGTGGGGAAAGTGAATACGCGCTTGCCTTTCAGGTCTTCCAGGCTGCGGATCGGATCCTTGGTCGCGAAGTGGCAGGGGTCCCAGGCGCCAGCGGAGAGGTGTTTGACACCCACCCGCGAATATTCTTCATCCCAGATTTGATTCAGGCCGTACTGGTTGAACAGTACTGGCACGTCTAGCGAGTAGCGGCTGGCGAAGGGAAAATAGCCGCCGAACACAGCCACTTCGGTGGGCGAGGCCATGGAGTCGTCGTCGGATTGAACCGCGTCTATGGTGCCCTTCTGCATCGCGCGAAACAGTTCACCCGTGGGTACCAGCTGGTCGGCGTAGAACAGCTCGATTTGCATATCCGAGCCTGCAACCTTGTTGAACGAATCCACGGCGGGTTTCACGACATGCTCCGCCAGCGCGGCACCGGCGTACGTCTGCAGACGCCATTTGATCGTGGTTTTGCTTTGCGCGTGTACCGCTGGCGCGGCGATGGCAGCGCCTGTGAGCCCTAGGCCCGCCTTGCTAATAAACTCCCTTCTTGTGCTCATCTTCGTCTCCCAGGTTGGATTAGTTTCCGTAGACCGAGCCTGGCAGCCAGAGAGCAATCTCCGGGAACAGCATCACCAGCGCCAGGGCTAATACCATCACCGCCACGAAGGGGATGATGGAGGCATAGATATCTCGTAGGGTTATCTCCGGAGGCGCCATCGCGCGCATCAGGAAAAGATTGTAGCCAAAAGGGGGTGTCATGTAGGCGATTTGTGTGGTGATGGTGTACAGCACGCCGTACCAGACCAGATCAAATCCCAGGGCGCTGACCAGTGGCACGTACAGGGGCGCCACTATCACCAGCATTGCTGTGTCATCGAGAAAGGTCCCCATCAGCAGGAAGGATAACTGCATCAGGATCAGAATCGTCCAGGGGCTCAAGCCAAGCTGCTGGGTAAAGAGCGCCTCCAGGGCCTTGGCTGCACCGAGCCCGTCGAATACCGCCCCGAAGCACAGTGCGGCAAGAATAATCCACATGAACATGCAGGATATGCCCAGGGTTTTGCGCACCGAGTTTTCGAACACTTCCGCAGTCATGCGACCCTTTAACACGGCGGCCATAAACGCCGCCAGCGCGCCGATGGCAGCGCTTTCCACCAGGCTGGTCCAGCCGTTTACGAAAGGGACCATCATAGTGGCGAATATGCCGATCGGCAGAAGGCCGGCGCGGAGCAGGCGCAACTTTTCGGGCAGCGGCACGGCGCGCTCACTATGCTTCAGGGCCGGGCCCAACGCCGGCTGCAGTTTGCAGCGAGCGGCGATGTAGACCACAAACAGCGAGGCCATCATGAGGCCTGGGACCACACCCGCCAGCCATAGCTGTCCGACTGGCTGGCGCGCAATCATCGCATACAGCACCAGCACGACTGAGGGCGGGACCAGTATGCCCAGTGAAGACCCCGCCTGGATGACGCCCGTGACCATGCGCTTGTCATAGCCACGCCTGAGCAGTTCTGGCAGCGCTATCGTTGCGCCAATCGCCATACCCGCCACGGACAGTCCGTTCATCGCTGAAACAAGAATCATCAGGCCTATAGTGCCAATGGCGAGGCCGCCGTTGATGTTGCCCATCCAGACGTGAAACATCTGGTACAGATCGTCGGCGATGCGCGACTCCGAGAGGACGTAGCCCATGAAAATGAACATGGGTAGGGTCAGCAAGGGGTACCATTTCATCAGCTTCATGGCCGAGGAAAAGGGAATGTCCGAGCCGCCTGTTCCCCACAGCGTGAGAGCAGCAACGGCCGCGACCGCGCCGATGGCGCCGAATACGCGCTGTCCCGTCATGAGCATCAGCATCATGGATGAGAACATGAGAATGGCGATCAGCTCGTGGCTCATTCGAATCGCTCTCCACGGATGCGGGCGATATCCTTGAACAGCTCGGCTACCGACTGCAGCAGCATCAAAGCGAAGCCGAGCACGGTGACCACCTTGATAGGCCACATGTAAGGCCGCCACGCGGAGTAACTGCGTTCGCCGTATTCGATGGCGTAGCGTGCGCTATCGATGGCGCCATACAGCAAAACGCCCAGGTAGAAGATCAGGAAAAATACGGTGCAAGCGTCGAACCACGCTTTCTTCCTGATGCTCCACTGGCCGTAGAGCAGATCCATGCGCACATTGGATCCCATCTGCATGGCATAAGGTCCGCCGAGGATGTAGTAAGCCACCATGGCGAACTGCGCCATCTCCAGTGTCCACAGGGAGGGCGTAAAGAAGGTTTTAGAAATGGATGACCAGAGCAGAATGCCCATCATCACAAAAATTCCGTACATCACCAGGCGGCCAAGGCGATAGTTCACCCCGTCTACAAACTTGATGTATTGCCCCATGAAGCGCAATTGCGTGCTCCCGCCTCTGCGTGTGCTCACTTAAGCTTACACTGTTATATGCAGGATCGTTGCGCTCGCCGCAGCATGTTGTGCAGCCCAAGCGGCACTATTTTTGGGGCGCGCAAAGTGGTCGTGCGTGATCGGTGCCGCGACTGGGTGAGACCAGACCAGTGGAAGGTCCATTGCGGACAAACTGAGGGTGCTGCTGAAAGGTGGTAGCTACGGGTGGACTTGAACCACCGACCCCAGCATTATGAATGCTGTGCTCTAACCAGCTGAGCTACGTAGCCACATCAGGCAATGCGGGACCGCCGGTCCCGAAGAGGCGCGAATTTTCGGGATTTTTGCCGTCCGTGTCAAGCGGCGTCCTTGCCGCGCTTTCCGGCCAGCCTATGCTGCGCTTGGCGTTCGTCATCTAGGCCTATTGTGCTTTTACACGTGGCCGGTCCTATGCCATTCGGAGGCAAGATACCGTGTTCTGTAACCTATCTTTTTCCATCGTTCTCACGCTGTTCACCGGCCTTTGATCCAGTATGACGCTCTCAATCGCTGCCAAGACCGTGCTGGTCACCGGCGCCAACCGCGGCAACGGCCTGGAGATGGTTCGCCAACTCAAGGCGCGTGGTATGAGTGGTATCGGGACTGCTCTGGAAGGTAAGAGGATCGACCTGCTGATAAACAACGCAGGTGTGGGCAGCCAGCGCGCCGCGTCACTGGCAAATTACGACATCGATAAGATGATGCTTACGTTTGATGTGAACAGTATCGGACCCATGCGTGTCACCCAGGCGCTGTCAACCAACCTTCAGGCCGGTCAGCACAAAACCATTGTCAGCATCAGCAGTGTGATGGGCAGCACCGACGACAATGGGAAGCTCTGCGACTACCAGCGCGAGGACATTCCCTGGTAGGTAGTCCCCCTACGTCACTTGATTCTTCGGGTGGTGAAACGCCACTTTTGTCGGTGGCGCTGAGAACGGTAGATCGTCGTTGGTGAGAGCCGCCAATGCGCGTTCCCGGTCTGCTTCGCTAAAGTCGCCAGTGGTCAGGCAGAACTCCACCAGGTTGCCGTTGGGGTCCTTGGTGTAGATTGAATAGCACCAGTCGTGGTCTATCTCTAGCACTTCCAGGCCGGCGTCCAGCCACGCCTGCTTGCGCACTTTCATCGCAGTCATGTCTGGGATATCGAAAGCAATGTGGTTGATCTGGTCGGGCACGCCGGCGGCTTTGGAGAGATTGGTTTCGACGGTGTCGCCGCCCGGCACATCGTGCATCTCCCAGAAGGCGATAAAACGGGAATTGTCGCCGTTCATACGATAGAAAAAGTGTTTCGCCCAGCCGCCCTCCGGTACCGGTCCTATCTCTACCTTCACTAGTTCGAAACCCATCAGGTCTTCATAGAACGCGTGAATGGCCCTCATGTCGGTCGCCGCCAATGCAAGGTGATGATAGGCCATCAGTTGTCCTCCCCGTCGACCATGCGCATAACGTCCTGGTTGGCTTCTGCCGAGGGCGCGGCGATCTCAACGATACGTTCGTCGACATCGTCATACTCCAGGCGCAGTGCGCGCGACATGGTGGCGTGCATCTCGTAGAGCGCGGTGATGTAGGTGAGCTCTAGTATTTCCTCGTCCGACAGGTTCGACTTCAACGCATTGAACACCTTGTCGGCAACCCGCCCGCCTTCCAGCACCAGGCCGTCAGTGTAGGCCAGCACGGCTCGTTCGAGGTCGCTGAAGGCGTTGCTGACCGACCAGTAGGGGATGGCCGAGATCTTGTCCTCACTCAACCCTACCGAGCGGCAGGACTTGCAGTGCTGCGAGAAAACGAACTGTGAGCCGCGGTTGTAACCGGCCCGCGTTTGGCCCAGCTCACGTAACTGTGGATCGAGCTTGCGCGCGGGATCCCGGTAGAACTGGAAACCCTGCACCGCATGTTTGAGACAATCCGGTACCAGCGCGAAAACGGTCCACCAGTTTCCAGGGGTGCCGGTGTCGGTACCGGGTTGGGCCACAGGGTCCCGGTCGCCGAACAAGAGGTCGTACATCGTGAGGGCGAGAGGATCGGCATCGCTGCGCGGTACCTGTTTGAGTCGCGGCATTGCTTTATCCTTATGAAGTATTGCCGACTGAGAGTATAGCGCCAGCCGGTAACCGAGGCGGAACCCACAGTCGGCTGGAAGGTCACAGCACCATGCGATGGTTTCTTAAAACAGTCCTTGCTTTGCTGATTGCTTTGCCGGCAGCGGCGGATGTAGCCTATCGCTCGGGCACTGCGCGGGCGACGCTGCTGGAGCTCTATACCTCCGAAGGCTGTAGCTCATGTCCCCCTGCTGATCGCTGGTACTCCACGTTGTTGGATCATCCCCGGCTGTGGCAGTCGGTGGTGCCCATCGCCTTCCACGTGGACTACTGGGACTACCTGGGCTGGCCTGATCGGTTTTCGAATAGCAGCTATTCGCAGCGGCAACGAACATACAAAAGCCAGGGCAGCGCCAAGGCGGTCTACACGCCGGGGGTTTTTGCCGCCGGTCGGGAATGGCGGCGTTGGCGCAATGCGGCCCTCAAGGTGCCAGCGACCGGTGAGTCAGCCGGGGTATTGGGCATGAATGTCTCAAAGGCCTCATTTACCGCTGCTTTTGCGCCCGGTGAGGTACATGACCAGCGCTTGCAATTGCATGTTGCCGTGCTGGGATTCGGGCTGGAGACGCCGGTGAGATCCGGCGAAAACCGGGGTGAATTACTGCGGCACGACTTCGTAGTGCTGGGGCACGAAATCTATGCGTCTGATAATGGGAAATGGTCGGGTAAGTTGCCGGAACCTACTCTTGCCGGCGAAGCGCGAAGACTGGCCGTAGTTGCCTGGGTGAGCCCTGTCGACCGGCAGGAGCCACTGCAGGCGCTTGGTGGTTGGTTGTCTAGATGAAGGGCTGCTCCCTCACCCAGGTGATCGCCATCCACTTGGTGCCTTGCGTTACGGGTAGTCCCGCGTGCAGGGAGTCGTAATTCAGCTCGCCATCGATCGTTTTCTGCCATGCCAACACCTTACCGGTCTTTGGAGACACGTCGATGCCTAGTATCGGGAAGCGTGTTCCGCCGCCTGCAGGAACATCATTCAAATAGACCAGTACCGACCACGCACGCTGTCCACCGCGAGTCATTTGGGCGTCGTAGTAATCGGTATCTGGGTGCCAAAAATCTTGGTGTTGGCGATACTCCTGACCGGGCTCGTAACGAAGCACCTGGCTGCTTTCCCGGTGCTCCAGTGGCTGGCCTGTGATCTCGACCACCAACTGTCGCATTGCCGCCTGCGCACTGCCCGTTTCGTCGGGCCCCAGCCAGGCACCGCTGCTGGTGCGATACTCGTCACGCTGCTCGCCCAGAAGTCCGGACGGCGTGAGTTTCCCCTCCGCGGGAGCCAGGATACTCTCGCACTTTTCCTTGCTCATGGCAGCTTCCGAGGTGACAACAAAGCTGCCTAGCTTTAATGGTTCTTTGAGTGCGGTCATAGCGCAGAGCCAAGCGCTTTGGCTCAACCAATAACAGCCTTTGATACCGGTCCGTCATGACCGGCTTTAACCCGCAAGCCTAAGGCCACTGACTCTTTAGAGGGCTCAGCTTGTCATTCGCTCCAAGGCCGAGGGAGTTTGAGAATCGGCCCTCGCCCAAGTTCTGGTTAATAGCTCGCTCTCTGGCACCCCTGTAGAGAGCGCATCACGCATTCGATCAGGGTCAAAGACGGGTCCCAGTGGATCCTCGCTGTATTCCAGTGACTGCATAAAGGCTGTCGCCTCTGCCGCGGTGTCGAAATTATCGATTTGGAGTTCCACCAGGCAGCGGTCGGGATCCCTGTAATAGATGGAGGTTGTCGGTCCGTGTTGGATTGGCGCTATTGGCTCGATGCCCAGTGCCGTGAGGCGCTGATGATTTTTCAGTAACGACTTCAAATCCACAAAGGTGAACGCAGAATGCATCAAACCCACGCTATTTGGCGGCCTGGAGGCAGAGCCACCCGGGACATTCATGAACGCAACCCGGTGATGCTCATCGTCGTAGGTAATAAAGCACATGGCTTCGTTCTCAAAGACAATGCGAGCTTCGAGCAGGGTCATATAAAAGTCACGCATTTCACAAACTTGGTTCGTTTGAAAAACAATGTGTGATAGCCGCTTATTCATCATTAATCCCTCCCCTTAGCGACACGTCACCATAATCTGACGGCTGTTTTTATTCCCAAGGGTGTACCTGTTTGGGGCGCAACTGCAGGCTCATCAATGACCTAAAAGTCTTTGATGAATTCCCCGGTCTATATAACGGTGGAAACAATTTTCAACTGATCAGCGTTGGTCAACGGATTGCCTTCTACTGCAATGATGTCGCCATAACGGTCCTGGGTTATTGCGCCGTCGTTCCGATCCATTGCCATATGAAACGCGGCGCTGGAGGTGGCTGCCTTAATTGCGTCCATCGGTGTCATCCCTCTCGCCACCATTACGGCGAACTGCCAAACGCCTTATTGGGCGGAAAGAGTGTGAGCCACGTAGGGGACCACGATGAATCCCATGAAGATAACAACGACCCCGGCTGCAATAAACGGCAGGATTCCTGGAGCACTCGTAGCAGGGTCGATCGCGGCCCACTGACGGGTGTCATGCTGCTCGCGGCTGTCAGGAGAGATCATCTGTGCGCACGTTGTATGTTTGAGTTAGGCCTCCATCCTGCTGAAGAAGCCAGAAGGCAGACTGTGCAGGATCGGTTACAATTATTTCGGGCTTACCCAGGTAAGGGGACCGAACGCAATGGATGTACCATCCAAAGCTCCGCTTACTATTCAATGTCATCTCCTGTTCTTCTGAGAGTTCCAGCGATGCAAGGTCCTGGCAGTCTGAGAACCGCCGCTCATCCTTCACCGTGGTCTGAAAACTCGTCTCGAGTACCTGCTTGACATAGTCTTGGGTTGTCATTGCCCACCTCTCTTAGCTATCTAATGATGGGATATGCAAATCGCGAACCAGAAGAACGTGTGAGAGCGCCATACATGACGTCGCATTGAAATTCCCACGGTGATCAGGGTGATGCGCAGGTGAGCCGCGGGCTGTGCGCTCACGATTCAGAGTGAAACATGTCGACCGAGAGGAAAAATTCTTTCAGGAGCACAGGAAAGCTCGACCCCTATTCGCAATTTGCAACGCGCATTACATATAAAAGTGCGACCGGGGTTACCTCCCAGCGCTTTTCCAGCGTTGCCCTGCATCGCGGTGTGGCCAGCAGTTTCTGCTGGGGTGTCGAGTAACAGCTGGGCGATCAGACGTTAAAGCGGAAGTGGATGACATCGCCATCCTGAACAATGTAGTCCTTGCCCTCCAGGCGCCATCGTCCGGCATCCTTCGCACCCTGCTCCCCATCGTGCGCGATGAAATCTTTGTAGGAGACCACCTCAGCCCTGATAAAACCCTTCTGGAAGTCTGTATGTATGACGCCGGCTGCCTCTGGTGCAGTGCTGCCAATGCGCACTGTCCAGGCACGAACCTCTTTCGGTCCAGCGGTGAAGTATGTGTGCAGGTCAAGTAGCTCGTAGCCGGCACGAATAACGCGATTGAGCCCGGGCTCTTCCATTCCCATCTCTGCGAGGAACTCAGCGCGTTCCTCGTCCTCCAGCTCGACGATCTCTGATTCCAGCTTGTTACAGATGGCAACGACCACCGCGTTCTCGGAGTCGGCAATAGCCTTGACGGTATCCAGGTGGGGATTGTTGTCGAAACCTTCTTCGTCGACGTTGGCGATGTACATGGTCGGCTTGGTGGTCAACAGGTGCAGCTGGCTGACCAGGGCCTGTTCATTCTCATCCAGGGTGAGTGAGCGCACTGGCTTGGCTTCATTCAGGTGTGGTAACAACTTGTCTTCAAGCAGCGCTTTCATCGCGACCGCTTCCTTGTCACCACTCTTGGCCGTGCGCACTACTCTCTGCAGCTGCTTCTCGCAGCTTTCCAGGTCTGCCAGCGCCAGCTCAGTGTTAATCACTTCAACGTCGGCATTGGGGTCGATCTGGTTCGCCACATGGATGACGTTTTCGTCGTCGAAACAGCGCACTACGTGGGCAATGGCATCGGTTTCACGGATATTGGCCAGGAACTGGTTGCCCAGGCCTTCCCCTTTGGATGCACCCGCGACCAGCCCCGCGATATCGACAAACTCCATGGTGGTGGCGATTTCCCGCTCGGGTTTCACGATTTGCGCAATACGCTCCTGTCGCGGGTCGGGCACGGGTACAACACCGGCATTGGGTTCAATCGTGCAGAACGGAAAGTTCTCCGCGTCGATACCGGCTTTGGTGAGTGCGTTGAACAGTGTGGATTTGCCTACATTGGGCAGGCCCACGATGCCGCATTTGAATCCCATGTGTGTGTCCTGTGTGAGGGCCGTTCAGCCCTTGAAACTGTGGAGTCGGGTCATCGCCTTGGTGGCATCGCCATCCAGCAGGAGAGGCAGCGATGACAATGCCTCGTTGATGCAAGCGTCAATCTTTTGGCGATCCTCAGACGAGGGCGCACTCAGTACATACCCACTGACCCTGGACGCGTGCCCCGGGTGCCCGATTCCAATGCGCAAGCGGTGGAAATCGCTGTTATTGCCCAGCGCCGGCACGATATCGCGAAGCCCGTTGTGCCCACCATGACCGCCACTCTTTTTGAAACGAGCGCTGCCGGCCGGTATGTCCAGCTCGTCGTGTGCAATCAGGATTTGCTCCGGGTTGATCTTGTAAAAACGTGCCATTGCCGCCACCGCCTGCCCGCTGCGGTTCATGAACGTCGTAGGAATCAACAGGCGCAGGTCATGCCCGGCCACAGTTACGCGGCCGGTCAATCCATAGAACTTGGTGTCTGTCTGGAGAGTGCAGCCCGCTTCACGGGCCAGCGCCTCGACGAAATCGGCGCCCGCATTGTGCCGGGTACCCCGGTATTCACTACCGGGGTTGCCCAGGCCAACGATCAACAGGATGTCGGCTGACACAGCGGGAACCGCTCGCGGCGAAAGGATTACTCCTCGTCGCCGTCCTGATCACCAGCGTCTTCGGCAGCTGCTTCGTCCCCGGCGTCTTCAGCCGCTTCTGAAGCCTCTTCCTCGGCTGCACCGCGCGGCGCAATAATCGACGCAACGGCGAGGTCGTGGTCTTCACCCAGTGCCAGGGCAACTGAGGTTACGCCTTCTGGCAGAGGTACGTCCGACAGGTGGACGATGTCGCCAATCTTCACCTCGAGCATGTCTACTTCCAGATACTCGGGGATGAGGCCTGGCAGACACGACACTTCGACGTCTGTAACCTGGTGCTGGATGATGCCGCCTTCGGTCTTCACGCCGTAGGCCTTTTCTTCGTTAACGAAGTGGATGGGCACATTCACTTTCACCGCAACGTTGTCATCGACGCGCAGGAAGTCGGCGTGCATGACGCGATTCTTGGCGGGGTGACGCTGCAGGTCTTTCAGAATCGCTTTCTGGGTCTTGCTGCCTACCTTGATCGTCAGTACGTGGGAGAAAAACGCTTCATTTTCCAGCGCTTTTTCCAGGTCTTTACGGATCAGCGACAGGGGCTGAGGATCCTTGCTACCGCCGTAAATGATGGCGGGTACGAGGTCGGCAAGACG
>Ga0213866_10002186_pt1 | contig 13990 bp, 4 predicted proteins | sample PICome_11_FD_160079 | JGI IMG/M metagenome (GOLD analysis project Ga0213866, IMG submission 160079) | Coastal seawater microbial communities near Pivers Island, North Carolina, United States - PICO284 | ecosystem: Environmental > Aquatic > Marine > Coastal | place: USA: North Carolina...
TCATTTGTTCCTATAACTTTAAGGGTTTTTTCCATTTTTTCTTTATTATACCATAGGACGGTCTCGTCCTCATTATTTAATATTATAGCTCTTTTGTCGTATCTATCAATCCATTTTTTATAAGAATTAACTTTAAATACACGTCTAACTTCCGATTTGAAGTACTTTCCATTCTTTTGATGGACATAATCTAATATTGAGTGAAAAGCTTCTATTGCAGCTAAACTAGACCTAATCTGACTACTAAATAAAAACTGTATATGGTTGTAAACTTTACATTCCTTTAAAAAAACATAGCCTATATTTTCGCAATAATAAATATCGCAATCTTGGCAAAATTGATCAAAATATCTTTTTACAGAGTTTACCCTCATATGCCTAGATCCAATAGAAAAAGCTTTATAAGGCTTGGATTTCAAACAGAAATTCCTAAAGTCCTCCCAAGCTTCAGACTTATCAATTAGTTGTTTAATTATCATTTCTCTTGTTTATAATACTAAAAGAAGTGTAATATTAAACATGGCGGTTGAAGGAAAAAACGAAGTAGCAAGAAGTTTGTTGGATTTACAACCAACTGCAATCTTAGAGCTATACAAATTGTATCCAGATACAGTAAATTCTCCCTCAATATTCTTAAGTTTTCATGGAGGTTCCGTCTTTGGCGACAATGTTATTTGGCAAGGTGTGCAATATATACCGATCCCTGTAGAATCTGAAGGTTTCGGAGTATTTGGAGATGGAACTTTGCCAAGGCCCAAGATCAAAGTTAGCAATAATAATAGCATCGTTACATATTTCTTGGGTAAATATAAAGATTTTAAAAACGCTAAAATATTTAGGAAAAAAGTCTTCATAAAACACTTGGACGATGCGAATTTTGATGGGGATAACCCTTTTGGGCTAGCTAATTCTGACTCTGAAATCTCAGAAGAAAAGTACTATATAGGTCAAAAAGTACAAGAAAACAAATCCTATGTGGAGTTTGAACTTAATTTACCCCTAGATTTAGATAATTTTGATGTTAATCATAGAACTGTAAATGCTAAATATTGTTATTGGCAGTATAGAGGTTTAGGTTGTCGCTATGAAGGTTTGCCAGTAGAGATGGAAGATGGAGAAGCTTTTACTGACGCAAACAGCAACGTTATTACTTTAACGTCTGATAATATTTATGATGGGCAGTTTTTTTATCAACCTGACCGTGGATATCAAGTTGGGGATGTTGCTTATATTGAAGATCAATCAATAATCCTAGATAGGGACCCAGATACCAGTGATCCAATATTTCACAAAACTTGGTATGTTTGCTCACAGGATAATACGGGGCAGCATCCAGAAGGTAATCCTACATATTGGCAAAAAGATGGATGTAATAAAAAAATAGAAGCCTGTCAAAAACGTTTTTCCAGCAAAAGTCTGGTAAAGAGTTTTGTGGGTGAAGAGGAGGCTACTTCTGATTATTTAAACCTGCCTAGAACTAGCGCAGCCTCATTCGTAACGGAAGATCCTAATGTTACAGGAGCTTTTAACAAGGACTCTTGGACATTTTCAATTTGGGTTCGTGGCCAATCTCAATACCAAGACGACAATGAGGATTGGTATAACCCAGTTGTTTTCGCTACTCATGAATTACCTAGAACTAGTTTTGAATTTTCTCCAAATGAAGATGGGACTTTCAATACCAACTTAGTAAAGGCTAATTTGCATTTTTCATCGAGAGTTGAAGATGATGAAAACTCTTATCTAGACTTTGCTACAATTGCAGAGGGCGGGACAAACAATAAATTAACTAAAGTAGAGACAAAAATTGCATCTCAAGATAAATTTCATTGCGTAGTCTTAAGGAAAAATATTGATTCGACAGTGGAAGTTTTAGTTGATCCCCAAAAAGATCAATATGGAAAAACTGTCTTTTCTAGCAAATCTACTATAAAGACTAATACTAGTACAGCTGGGGTTGATTTAGTATCTTTGTTTTCTGATAACAGGGATAATTTGGATGAAAAAATTTGCTTCGGAGGGGATATAGGTCAAGCTTGTCTTTGGTCTGGTAGGTTGACAGATGATGAGGTCGCATGGGTTGGCTCTACTAACTCTATATCAGATTTAGAACATTATCTTACTGATAATGACTTACAAAAAACGACTCAGACTTACTGTGACTATGTTCCTTTAGCTTATGATGAAGCGACTGGCTATTTAAGCAGTTTAACAGGGTCAGACAAGCTCGTATTTTGGTATGATATGCAAACAGGATTAAGCTCTAATAAGCTTGTTATTCAGGATGAGTCTCATAATAACTACGATATAACAGGATTTGGGGCTACTGGGGACTTTGAAAAAAGGACTATAGAGTATGTAAAAGGTAAGTTTCAAGAATTTGTTCCGAATCAAAATGCTCAATTTGAATTACCTTTTGGAGGTTTCCCCGGAACAGATGGATTTGATTACAAAGCTTTAGGATCTCAAAATATATGAATTTAAAAGAAAGTTTACAGCAGATAGTGGATGAGTCGGAATCTAACTCCTTCATAGAGATTTGCGGTTTTTTAGGTTTTGATGCAGATAAAGATTCTTATATAGTTCAAATTCAAAAAAATATTGCTGAAGACCCGTCGAAGCATTTTATGATTGATCCTTTGAACTATTTACTGTTTAAGGATAAATATAATCTAGTAGCTGTTTACCATAGTCACATCAATTCTGACGCTGAACCATCAGAGTTTGATGTTAAAATGTCTAATACCTGTTGCATACCCTTCTTAATATATAGCGTTGAAACTAAAAAATTTAATCTTTATCAGCCACAAAATTTAGAAACAGATGTAAATATACATAACAGGTTCAAGGAAGACTATGACAACTATTAGATTACATGGAATTTTAGCGCAGAAATATGGCCAAGTCTTTAAAATGGACATTGGTAAGCCTAGAGATGTTATTCGCGCTATTGATGCCAACAGAGATGGCTTCAGAAAAACTGTTGTAGATCTTCAAAAACAAGGCTTTTCTTACGAATTAATCGTCAACAAAAAAAGATTAAATAAAGAGGAGTTTTTAAATAATAAAAAACCTCAAGAAATAGATTTTGTGCCATTTATTGTTGGGTCTGGCGCATTTATTCCTATTCTTAAAATGCTTGCTGTTTCTTTGGTCGCAGCTACTATACAATACGCATTAATGGACCCGGGTACAATTGATGGGGGTGAAACAGTTGTAGGTGGAGATAGCAAATCTTTGATGTTTAGCAGTAGTCAAATTAACTTAGCTGCTCAAGGCTCACCTCTTCCAATTGGATATGGTAGGTTAAAGGTTGGTTCAAGCGTTATTCAGTCATCACTTAAGTCGCTTCCTCAAACAATTAGTTCTATTGATGCTATGGAACATAATGCGTATATTGAATCTGAAGGTGAAAATTATGAAATCTCCAACCCTAATATTTAAATGAATCATTTATCTAGGAAGAAAAAGCTTTATGGGGCGGGGAAAAAACCCAAAGTTAAACCTGCTGTTCTGTCGCCTCCCAAAATAGGAGATTTCCAATTTGGGTCTTCTTTTAGTTATATGGAGACTTTAGACTTAATATCAGATGGGCCGATTGAAGGTTTGGTAGATACTAAAGGTAATCTTTTGGATGAAAGTGAATTGTCCAGAGGTGTCTATCTAGATGGGACTCCAGTTTCTGTCTCTGTTGAATCTGATCAAGATCCAGAATCCCAATCTTCCGCTTCTGATGGAAGAAGTGTATCTAAAAACATAACAACATTTCAAAATGTAAAGGTAAAAGATAAGGGTGGGGCTAGCGTTGTTGAGTCTGCGGGTAGATATAATCCTGAAGGAGTATTAGCAAGAAGTGAGCTTTTTACTACTGTGGTCGCTTATCAAAATTTAGTTGGGGAATATTTGCCATTTAGAGCTGGACAGCAGAGACTAAGTTTCACACAAGACACTGAAAACAATTTTAGTTTTCTTGGGGAAAGTAAATATTATCGTTATAGATACGCTTTATTGTTTAGAAATAATGAATCAATGGATGATTCTGATTTTTTTGTTGGTTTCTATAGTGATAATCATTATAAGTTTGATAGAGCGAGTTATCTGAAGGCGGGGTTTGCTAGACACGCTGATTTTTTATTTGCTGAAAAGTTCGACGATGCAAATGATACTGATATAGGTGATGTTCAATATAGAAATTATACTTCAGGGATTTCGTTTTTTGAAAAAATTTTAAAAGTTTGGGATAGTTATGGTCCAATTTCAGAAGGTGGGCAAGATCAAAACTCGTTTATGAGAGGTCTTATAGAGCAAAAAATGAACAAAGCTTTCAGCTCTGATAATTGGAAAAACGCTAGCGCTGAGGATCTTTACAAAAGGTTTTTTGAAAAAAACTATAGAAGCGGTTACATGGCTGTTTATTTCCCCGATAGGGACGTATTAAATAATATAGGAGCGGTAAAATTCAATAACAAAAAAGAGGTTTGTGTCATCCCTACTGAGTCTAATGGTAAATACTCACCAATCTTCAAAACTTCAAATTATATTGATTTGTTGATCCCGATTTGCGATGCCGATGGCAACCTCGACCAAAGTGCAGATATACTAGGGGCTTCATTTATTTTTGTAAAAAATAATTATAGTTTATTTAACCCTCCGAAAAAAAAGAAAGGAGTAAAAACAAGCAAGTTTGATATTAAAAGCATATTGTTGGACTTAAAAAAAGTCACTAAATTAACTGTCGCTGAAGTAAAAAATAATACTGATGATTCCAAATATAACTACAACAATGTTTTAATTGAATCTAGAAAAGGTGAAGAGTATCAATCTCCGTTTCGTTTCTTTAATAAAGTTCATATTGACAAGGTTGTAAATAAAAACGTTTATGGGCCTTTTAAATCTTCTGGGCAGGTCCAAAGAATCAAAAGAAATACAACCGATAAAAGAGATACTTTAAGCATGGATGATGCTGGGTATGATGGTCCAGAAAGTTACATTACCCTTAAAAACGGCTTACCAATTAATGAAGGTAGTAATGACAATCAACGTGTTGAAGTTAGTAAAGATTTCTCTTCATGGAATGCAAAAAATAAAGAATATCTACTAGAAGAAAAAGCTGCGCCAATTACTTATTATGTCAATAACCCAAATGTGTCTGAGGTTTTTGTTACATTACAAATAGACTCCCTCTTTGATACTGTTGAGAAGCAGTATGGTACAACTGACTCTGATTTTAAAGTCGGGGATAAATTACCAGCTATTATGAATGTTGAGATTGAAGTCGGTAAGGTTTTACCTGATGGATTAATTCAACCAACGCTGACAAAAACCTATAGGATTGCGGCACTCATAGAAGGAGCAACTCTTCTTGATATAGGCAATCCTAGCAATACAGATAGCCCAGAACAATATAAACACATTAGAGACATTCAAAATTTAAGTGGTAGCGCAGATTTATCCACACCTTTCCCACTTCCAAGAGTTAATGACTACTCAACAAACAACTCTTACTCTTCTCCAGAAAAAAGATATGTAAAAGTAACAAAAATATCAACAGAAACATTTTCCGTTTTAATATCCAAAGAATTAATTTTTTATAAGGTCACGGAGATTATCCCTGTCAATTTAAGTTATCCATTCTCTGCTATTATAGGGACAAAATTAGATTCTAAAAGTTTTTCTTCTGCGCCTCAAAGATCATTTGATGTTAGATTAAAACAAGTTCAGATTCCAGACAATTATTTTCCAACAGAACTAACACATAGAAAGAAAGATAAAAGATATTACGATACCGTGGCTGAATTTGAAAATGCTTCGGAAGAAAGTAAATCTATATACAAAGGTGATTGGGGAGGAGAATTTCAAACGGGTTGGACTGACAATCCAGCTTGGATTTTATATGACCTACTAACAAACACTAGATATGGTTTGGGTAGATATATCGAGTTAGACGATATCAATAAATGGGAGCTTTATAAGATTGGTAGGTTTTGTGACGCTGTAGACTCAAACGGTAACTTTGAAGGCGTTCCAGATGGCAGAGGAGGCTTAGAGCCTAGATATTCTTGTAACATCATTTTTAAAAGCGATGAGAAAGTTTTTGATTCCATACAACTTATATCAAAATTATTCAGGGGTCAAACATTTTTCAGGGCTTCAGAAGTTTCATTTGCTGATGAGAGAATTAAATCTCCTATAGCCACATTCAGCAACAACAATGTAAAAGATGGGGTTTTTAATTACTCAAACTTAAGAAGAGATCAGCAATTTAATACAGTTGAGGTTTCTTATTTAGATAGGTTTGAAAATTTTACTCCAAAAGTTGAGGTTATTGAGGACGAAGAGGATATTAGAAGCAGGGGTGTTTTCAAGAAAAGGATTGATGGTTTAGGTGTTACTTCTAGATCTATGGCCAGAAGAATTGGTCAGCATTTAATTTATAGAACAATTAAAGAAAATCAAAGAGTTGTATTTACTTCTGGTTTAGAGGCCTTACTGTGTCAACCCGGGGATCTTATTATTGTTGACGATGATTTAAAGAACGAAAAATCTAACTTTGGTAAAGTTCTTAGTGTTGATGTTGATAATGAATATATCCAGTTAAGTGGTCCTTACTCTAGTAGCTCCATGACGGGTATATTAACAGTTTATAACCCTACAGGAGAAAGCTCAATTGATGAACTAAGTGATATAGCAGGTAAGAAAAGATCTAGAACAGATACTTTTACTATTACTGGTGTATCAACAAATTCTGATTTTGATGATATTTATACTGGGTTGTATAATTTCTCGGGGTATAGAAGTGGTTATTCAGATTCTGATATTGAGGATTTAACTACATTTTCTGAATACGCTTTGTACACAGGTACTGGAGATAATATGCTTTACTTTGGTACAGATTACACAGGCTGGACATTTGCAACAGGTCTTGAAGAAGCAAATAGAGATTTTGTAGCTAAGTCAACAGGTGTTCAGAATCTAGCTGAATTAAATACTGGTATCGTTTCTACTTACTCCAGTAGTGATGCAGATAAAAGAGTTACGCCAGAGATTGATATTTCAGGATTCTTTAGCGGTGATCTCAATGTTTTAAATGCTAGAGGAATATTAGAATCAGAGATTACACTTAATTCAGAGCCTCAAATTGTAACTTTAAATGTTACAGGGCAGGTTGGAACAGGAGACGGTTTTAGTTTTGTTAGCGGCGTAGATGGCCCAGACTACCTACAGTTCATTAAGCTTGGTAGTCCGTATAGATTCGACTTAAAAGATGCAGATGATGTTTTATATAAGATTGACTCTATTAAAGAAAATAGTCCAAATGAATACTTAGTATCTGCGGCTAAATTTGAAACTGGTAAATTCTCTTTGATTGAAAATAATATTTCTTTAGATAGAAAAGAAAATACATATGATTATAATGTCGCAACCCAAATTGGCGACACAATATACACAGGATTATCCGCTCCAGAAAACTTATCTATTACTACTGGAGAAGGAACAGAAACAGATACTTTTTATATTAGTGGTGATTGGGATGAAGTAACATCGAAGACTAGCTATGAGGCTATTTTAAGATATCCAAACGGAGGCAGTTCATCAACAGGAATATCAAATGAATTTGTGAAATTTGATAATTTATCTTCTATAGGTAACTACTCTTTGAGTGTAAAAGCTGTTGGGTCTTCTACAGGCTCCACTAAAACTATAGACTCAGATTTTTCCACATTAAGAACATTTGTACTTTATACAGAATTAGAAGAGTTTGACAAATCTTTCATAAACAACATAACATTTAGATAAATGCCTTTATACGAATTCCAGCCATCTTTTACAGTCGATCAAACTGATTTGACTTTAACGAGTACAGGTAGCGGTGTCCATCTTAATAAGGCTGTCACTGTCGATTTAGATATTTTGGATAGAACTAGTGGATCGGTATTAAATAATACTGAGTTCTTGGCTAATAGTTATGTTAGTAGTGTTAGTGTAGACATACTTAATCTTGATGGAAGTGTTGAATACCAAGACTTCCTCACTGATTATAAATCTAACGTTTTCACTTTCACTGAGTATGATAATATAAATGTTTTTGGTCAATACACAAAAGATTTTGGTATAAAAATAACACTCTCTGAAACGGGACAATCTTATACATCAGAGTTTTATTTTTACGGTAATGTTCCTGAAATCAGCGGTATTGAAGTTCAAGACTCTACAGGTACAACTTCCCATTCATCATCTCAAAGCAGCAAAACAGCTGTAAACTCTAGTGGCCAAACTGGAGCTTTAACTAGTGTCGTTACATTTAACAATGATATTGGTTACACATCTTTTGATAGGATTGAGGTTTATAGTTCAAGTAGTTCTGACGCATTTGCTAGTCAGATTAATCCGAACCCAGTATTTTCACGTAGTATAACTAACCAATCGGTTCAGGTTTTTGATATAAATGAAGGTGCGCTTCCCAATGATAGTCCTGTATACTTACATTATGTACCTTATGGTAATCTTGGTTCTGGAGCGTCTTGGAGTGTAGGGCCATACACTTTTGAAGATAACCCTATTGCTACAAATCAATATATTACCAAAGACGATACTGGAGACTTTCTTACAGCAGAATCACAAACTTTAGAGCAGGTAACCCAAAACGGTAGAACAACAAATCAGGGTATTGATATCACCTCAAACAATTTAAATATCCGTAGTGGTAACCTTTACTTTAATGCTGATAATGACGGTTATACACCTTACGGGGTATTCAAAACTGGATCTTCTGACGGTCTTGGTTTTGACTATGATGGTAGTAATATGTATGTTACCACTAAATTAGGTGGGACTCAAGTCAAATTACAAAGCACACAGATAGGTTTTGAAACTAATTCATCAATAGGTTTATTGGTTTCAGACACTCAGGTTATTGTTGATAATAGTCGTAATTTAGATGTATATGATGGTAGTTTCTTTGTTAGCGGAAATGCTACTATTGGAGGGCGGTTAAGGGTTACTGGGGTGCAAGATAGCAGCCAAAGAATGACCTTCGAAGACCCTACGGAAGATAGTAGTGCCGAAGCATTTCTTGAAAACCAATGGATTAATAGTAATGCGTATACAAAACAGCAAAGTTATTCATTAGCTATAGGGCCAGATCAAGAGGTCGGAAGCAGTAATGAGAATAGAACCTATTCAGAGGGAACTGCTGTTATCATGGGTATCAGGAATACCATTTCTGGTGATTTTGATTTTATTGGTGCAGGTGTAGACAACTTAATTTCAGGTAGTGATTTTGCAGGTGTTATTGGTGGTTCTGGTAATGATATTTGGTATTCAGATTATAGCATTACTCTTGGAGGTCAAAACAACACAATTACTGGATCTGACAATTCATTTGTTGGGGCTGGTGTTGGGAATATTATTTCTGGGGCTGATAATTCTCATATTTTTGGTTCTTATGCAACGATTCAGCATAGTGGAGTAACATATCTTACAGATAGCAATAATAGAACAAAAGAATCTGACGCTTCTGATACTTTATTTATTGATTTTGAGGGTGGAGTAGATATTAAGACGGGTGATCTTACTGTTGAAGAAAGTATTACGATGGGTGGTAATACCGTTCTTACTGGTATTACGAGCGCTGAAGTTATTGACGCTTTAGGTTATACACCGCTCTCTACAGAAACCGACGATCAAACACTTGATGAAGTTCTCACCCAAGGCAACACCTCACAGAGTGGAATTACCGTTGGCTCCTCTACTATTAGTGGAGACTTAGACGTTAGTGGCGCTCTTACGGTTACCAATGATGATACTGGAGTATCTGATATATTTTCGGTTGACGGTGTCAACGGTCGTTTATTCGGGGTGACTGATGAAGTCACAGGCACCATCTTCTCTGTTAATGATGCCGCTGGTCTCCCAATCGTAGAAGTCGAATCTACTTCTACTTATGATAAAATTACAATTGGAGAATATGGCTCAGACGCATTAGTTATTAGTGGGACTAATAGCGCGATCTTTAATGTAGACGTTGATATTACTGGTGGGTTGGATGTCACAGGAGACATCACGATGGCGGGTAATACGGTCCTTACTGGTATCACCAGCAGTGATGTTACTGATGCTTTAGGTTACACACCAGTAGATGTTAACGATACAGGCGACTTTGTGACTAGTTCAGAGACGGGTAGTTTTCTTACTGCTCATCCAAGTATCGCAGCAGCGAGTAGTAGCGACAACAGTGCCAGAACGTATATTCAAGACGTTTTACTTGATAGCTTTGGTCACGTTACAGGTTTGAACACCTCTTCTGAGTCCACAGATCCGAATTACTATCTTACGGGAGTTTCCAAAGCTGGTAACGTATTTACCTTTGAAGTTGGTGGCGCTACAAATCCAACTTATACCCTCACAAGTGGTGACATCACGGGCGCATTAGGTTTCTCACCTATCTCTACAGAGACTGACAGTCAAGATCTCGATAGCGTACTCGGTTATGGAAATAGCTCTGAGTTGGGAATTATCGTTGGCGATATCAGTGGTACATCACTTGACATCACTACTGACGTTACTGTTACAGGTGACGTTGAAGCTGACGAATTTATCGGTGACTTGCGAGGGGCTGTATCATTCAGAGCAAAGGCTGGAGAAGCGTTATCTGCTGGAGAAGTCGTTTATATTTCGGGTATTGATGGAAACACTACGGTTGTAGCAAAAGCTGACGCAAATGATCCAAATAAGATGCCAGCTTTTGGTATCTCAAAAGAAACAGTAAACGCTAACGCGAACGTTCGGGTTGTCAATTTTGGTTCTGTTACTAATTTAGATACAAGCAATTATTCTGAAGGCGACGAATTATTTGTTAGTGATATAGCTGGTCAACTAACTGGTATTGCACCTACTGGAGAAGCTTCCGCTCTTCAGAAGATGGCTAAAGTGACGAGGTCAGACAACTCTGCTGGTTCTATTACCGTAATGGGTGCAGGAAGAACAAACGCTGTACCTAACTTGAATGAGGGTAGGTTGTTTGTTGGTAATTCTAGTAATGAGGCTGTAGCAGATGGTACTGTTTTTGTTGATATTGCTAATAGTAGGGTTGGTATTGGAACAACTGATCCGTCAGCTCAACTTACGATAAGTAAAAATTCATCATCGACTTATACTTCTAGTGATGCTGGGACAGCGACTGGAGATTTGGTTCTGCAAAACAATAATCAAACTGTAAACAATTTCAATAGAATATCATTCCAAACACCTTCTGCTAATTCTGGTGGAAATATATTGGATGCTGCTAGAATAACAGCTATTTATTCTGATCATGGAGGAGCTAATCCATCTGCACATCTATCTTTTGAAACGAAAGAGGACGCTGGTACGATGTATGAGCGAATGCGGATTGATTCTGACGGTAACGTTGGTATAGGAACAACAAGTCCGAGTAGAAAATTTGAAGTCCACGAAGGGAATGTCTATTTAAAAGTGGGGGCGCAATCAGGCTTCGCAGATGGTTACGGCCCTATTTTAACTACCAACTCAAACTCTATAGTTGCGCCTGAAAGAGTATATCTAGCAGCTAGTCAGGCATACATCCGTAGGGAAAATATAGGTGGTCAAGGTCTTACACTTCATGGGGACACTTTCTCTAGGTTCACTTACTATAACGGTAGTAGCACTGTAGAAGCTCTACGAATCGACAATGCTGGCAACGTTGGTATAGGAACAACGAGTCCAGCAAAGAAGCTAGAAGTAAATGTTGGAGGCACATCTTCAGATGGGATTTTAGTTGTTGGTAGTTTAAACCCACATATTGAAGCTAAAGATTCTACAAACTCTGTAAGAACAGCAATAGCATCAGAAGATAGCCTTGGCAAAGTTGGAACAATTTCCAGCACAGATTTAAAAATTGTCACAGGTAACTCTGAACGCATACGAGTTGATACGTCTGGTAACGTTGGTATAGGAACAACTAGTCCAGCAGAGAAGCTTGAAGTAAGTGGTAGCGTTAGAGTCGGTAATCTAAAAATACAAAACGCCAACGGTGGTAGAATAGGACTCAACAGAAATACAGCCACAGGAGCTATCTACAATAACTCTTTTGGAGGTTTCCAAATACAAAATAACAGTGCTACAGGTTTTGAAATTCAAGGATATAATACAAGTGGAACACAGACAGGTATTATATCAATGAATCAGTCTGACGGCAACGTTGGTATAGGAACAACGAGTCCACAAACTCCTTTGCATGTACAAGATACTGGTGGATCAGGCATTAGGGTTTCAAGAACTGGGAATTCAGCTTATTTACAGCTATTCCCCGCCTACAGTAGCGTCCCAACTATAATGGGGCAAGGGGCTGGAGGATTACATTTAGGTTATCAATCCAATACTTCTGGTATAAGAATTGATACCAATAACAACGTTGGTATAGGAACAACTACGCCTAATAATTTTGGTTTCTTAGAAACTGCGGTTGAAATTTCAGCAGGATCTTCATCTTCAACAACTCTTCAACAAGCTGGGTTAGTTTTGTCTGGAAGTTCAGACGCTGACGATGCCGATGACTTCGCTTATTTATCCTTCACAAACCATCAATCTACTATTTCTAATGGTAGAGTAGCAGAGATAAGAGCTTATAAAAATGGTTCAGATGTTGATACTGGTGAATTAGCTTTCTTTACTGTGCTTTCTGAAAGAATGCGGATTGATAAAGATGGTAACGTTGGTATAGGAACAACGAGTCCGTCACAAAAACTACATGTAGTAGGAAACACAACAACTACTGGAGTATCGTATACAGATATTGTTCAGACATATAGTGGTTCATCTATTGACTTTAGACATCAAGATGCATCTGTTGTTATGCGTGTTGATACAGCTAATGCGAGAATTGGTATTGGAACGACTAGCCCTAGTGAAAAATTACAGGTAGCAGGAAATATGCTTATAGGTGATAGTCACTTTATAGGTAATCAAACCACATTTGACAATCTTCTTCTGCAATCTTCAGTAGGCGAAAATATTGTTTTAAGTTCTGCCCAAGATATTTATTTAAATACTGGAGGAACTAGCGCAGCAGCGGTTGGTAACACAAGATTATTCGTTAAAAGTGCTGACGGCAACGTCGGCATAGGAACAACAAGTCCATCTACTAGATTACATATATCAGTACCAAGCTCAAACAGTCAATTAACTCTAGAAAGAACAGGTAGTGCGACAGGTAAATATCAGATATATACAAACACAAACAATTTATATATAAATAACGTCGCATCTAATACGTTTCCTTTAACTATATTAAATAACGGCAACGTTGGTATAGGAACAACTAGTCCAGCAGAGAAGCTTGAAGTAGTCGGTCAAGCTATAATAGATGGCGGTGTAGGTGTGAACAGTTCAGGTACATTACATCTTAGACAGAAAGGTAATACAGCAGGTGATGGTCTGGCTATAACAAGCGCACACGCAACTTCTCATAGAATATGGAAAGACGTTAATGGTAAATTGAATATTGGTCCGTCCAGTTCGGCAAGCGCCTTTGTACAAGATTTAAGCGGCAACGTTGGTATAGGAACAACTAGTCCGGTAGGAAAATTGCAAATAGGTGGAACCTCAGGAAACTTACTTACAGTAGGTACATTAACAAACAGCTGGAATGGTGAAGTTGCTATAGGTGTCACCAACGGAAACGGTGTAATTATCAGTAAGGTAAACACAGCAAATGACACCAACAGAGTTTTAGTCTTCTATAGAGATGATACTAACGGGGCTTCAATTTTTGGATATACACCGTCTGGAGGTAGTACGGATATAGGATTTCAGATTAGAGCTAATGCTTCATCTTATTTTAATGGTGGCAACGTTGGTATAGGAACAACGAGTCCATCTTATAAACTAGATGTCGCTGCTAGTGGTGGTATTCGAGCTGGAGGTAAGACCACATACACGAAAAATTTCCCTTCTGGTTTGACTACGAGTGGTGAAGTGGTTGCTGAAATAA
>Ga0213866_10002189_pt1 | contig 13983 bp, 20 predicted proteins | sample PICome_11_FD_160079 | JGI IMG/M metagenome (GOLD analysis project Ga0213866, IMG submission 160079) | Coastal seawater microbial communities near Pivers Island, North Carolina, United States - PICO284 | ecosystem: Environmental > Aquatic > Marine > Coastal | place: USA: North Carolina...
TTTTGTAAGTGATAGTTCCTTCGCCATCAAATAGTCCTGCAATGTATGCAGCTTCTGCTTCTGTCATCTCTCATCCTTATATAAAATTTCTTTTTTATCATTGTAGCCATCATAATAATAACCAACAACTTCTTTTTTACGATTATATTTCTTTTTACTTTCTACTTTTCTTTGTTTGTACTTTGGTGTTCGAAGGTCTTTGGCTACAGGATTCTTTTTCACTGTAGCCTCGCCGATGTTGCCATTGCGTTTAATTCTTCAAGTGTCGGTTCTTCTAATCGAAGTTCACCTTCTGATTTACATTTATCACACTGTACAATCATATCATAAACTTTGTTATAACCATTCCCTTTGCACTTTGGACAAATGTATTTATGATTAGCTACTTTTACTTTTGCCATTTGCTTTACCACCTTTGTTATCTAAAAAAAATCTAATAAGTCTTCCAATCATCTTTGATCGGGTCCTATTAGTTTTTGTTGCAAGTACACCCAATTGTTCCCAGTCAGCTTTGTTAACTGATAGAGATTTATATTTATTTGGATCTGCCATTGTGTTCCTTTCTTTGATTTGTTCTTCTCATATATGGGAATTTACAATAATAAAACAAGCCTTGCAAGTATTATTTTTTTAATATATTATTGTGATCTCTTCTCACACCTTTTGTTTGTTCGTCCCTTTCTTGGGACGGGCAGACAACTTTAGAATGATTCTTAAGTAACTATTTTACCTTCGTCTTTTTTAGGAATACAGGTAAATTTAGGATACAACTGGTTGTTGTTTATTTCATCTTTAGTAAAATTACCCTCTGCATATATAATCTCGTAAGACTCTGATAGCCCTGCTCTTATGCAGTCGTGATGATCTGGAAATACTTTTGGATAGTCTTTGTTGGTGTAGCACTCACCGCTCATTGCAGAGCAAATATAAACCGTCAATAAAAATTTCATTATTTTCCCTGGCCGCGATACTTCTTCCACGAACGACGTTTTGATTTATTCATTTTACATTTACTTGGAGTACGTCCAATCGATGTTTTATGAAAGATAGGTTCGTGTGATACGTGATCTTTAAATTTTTTCGCCATCGTCGTCTAACCATTCTTTTACAAATGGTTTTGCTCCTTTAGGTGCTGTTATAACTGGTAGATAAGTTATCTTACCATTTACGTGTTGTTCTAAATCTGCTCCACAATTCATACACCTAAAAAAATCTCGGTCAATACTCACTAACATAGTGAACTGATCACACGTTGGACATTTACCGTTGACGACTTCTGCTTGAAATTTTATAGTTTTATTTTTCTTCATCAATCAAGTATTAACTTCTTAATTGAAAAAGATCCATCTATATTTTTTTCTAATTCAGCCATAGATTTTATGCATTGGTACTGAATATTATTATTTTTATTAGTTCTCGTCGCGACACGTTTGCCTTTTAAACATTCGGACATCGACTCTTGTATTCTGTGTTCTTTGATTTCTCCGTTAACAATCATAAGTAGGGCTATTACTAACTCTGTCATTAATGACTCCCATTTTGTCTAACTTTATCTTTTAGATCTTCAATATCTTTTAAAGCTTTGTCTAACTGCTCTCTTAAAAATTCTATATTAACTTTATTAGTCATATTCATTTCTTGAGTCTGTTCCATTTTCTCTACAGTATTATAAAGATCTTCAATTAAAAATATCTGTTCTTGGTCTACAGGTACTTGTTCACTTTTTTTAAGTAAATCATTTTGAAATAATTCTCTTGATGTCTCAAGTGATACCAATCTGGCCGTCAGCTCGGTGTATGCGAATACGCCAGCTGCAACGAGCAGAATCAGTGAGGCTACCGTTTTCATCGGCATCTGCACAGCTGCAGACTCTGATATATTTAATGGTTTTTTGCTCATCTAGGTATGTACCCTGGTTCCATAAAGAAAGCCATTAGAACAAATAATATAATTAATATTCCTGTAAAATAGTAATTCATTCCTGGCTACCTCTATATTCATAGCCAAGTAGTTTACACTATTTGTCTTCTATTTTGTAGAACATTTTGTCCGTATCTTCTGTAATCCAACCTTGATTCTCAACATTCCATTCCGTAGTTTGAACCTTATAGTCTGGTATGTCGTTTCTAGTGGTAAAATTACTAATATTCCAAAGGATACGATTGTTAGGCTGAATAGCATAATTCCCATTATCAAGAGCAAGAACGTGTCCACACTTATGCTCGTGAGGAATCTCACTATGTTCAGTGTCCAAGATATTAGTTTCAGGATGACACCAATCAATCGTGAAGAGATACTCTCCAAAATATTCTTTTTTATCTTTTCCGAAATATTTACCGCGTTGGGATGTTAGATAACCAAAATGATGCACACTAGGATAATAACTAAAGCTATTCCACAGCTGAAGGGTGTCCACTTGCATATCTGGCACTGCGTTTCTGTCAAATTCTTTTTGAAAAAACGCTGATATAGGCAATCTAAAAAAGACCGCACCGTTTGGTAACATAATGTGAAATAGTGTTGCAGCTCCTGCCATAGATGCGAGCCCGAAGACAACACACTCTTCACTTTCTCCGTGATGTTTTTTAAAGTCATAAAGATACTCCTTTCGTACTTTACAATACATTGGTGGGATATCAGCATTCAATAAAGCCATTACTTAATATCGCCCCAATTTTCTCCTTGTTCATAATCCACTTTGTTTGGAACTTTTAAATCTACTGCGGATTCCATTATGCTAATTATTTCTTCAGCTTTTTCTGGAGATTCAACAGAGATATCCACTTCATCGTGAATTTGTATGTGTGGTATTATACCATTTTCATACAATGCTACCATACTTTTTTTAGTCATATCTGCTGCACTTCCTTGTATTAATTTATTCAATGCTTTGTATGTAAATGCACGTTTAAGTGGTTCATCATATTCTTTTCGCGCTTGTTCTAGCGGTAATGGTTTAAATATACCAAACTGTGTAGGCTGCCATAGATCAAAATGACACGCACGACCAAGTAAAGTTCTGATCTTACCACGATCATTTGCTTTACGAGATACATTATCCATCAATTGTTTTACGAATGGTGCTTTTGTGTGATATTGTTTTATTAATTTTTCTGCAGATTCTTTCATCAAACCTAACTCTGCCATTAATTTATTTTTACCCATACCATACATCAAACCCAAGTTAATTGTTTTGGCCTGCTTACGTTCAATGCCTGCCATATCTGCAACAACCTGGTGGAAGTCTGCATCACCTGCATTGTATGCATCTACAATTTCATCAACACCAGACAAGTTTTGTAACTTTGCATAGTGTACTAAAATTCTTGGTTCTTGTTGTGAGTAGTCAAAAGATCCCCACGTAGTATTTTCTTCTGGAATAAAAATAGATCTAATCATTGGTCCAAGTTCAGGATGTCTTGCAGGTATCTGTTGTAGGTTTGGATTACTCATAGAGAATCTACCTGTTACAGTTCCGCCTGCATCTGATCTAATTTGATTTATGTCTGCGTGTATTCTACCATCAACTGCGTGTTTAGTTATTGAATCTATAAATGTAGTGTGAGCTTTGTTTATCTCTCTTGCATCTGCAATTAGTTTTGGTAATTCGTGTGGATGGTTTTGTAAAAAGTTTTTTGTAAAACTTGGTTCTTTACTTTTTTCTGTTCTGTCATACGGAAGTTTTAATTTATCAAAAGCTTTTGCGATACTTCGAGCTGCGTGTATTTCTACATCAACTCCTGTTAAACTCTTGATTTTATTTACAATTTTAGACTCACGATCCATAAGATTTTTTTTGATATTTGCTGCTTTGTCAAGATCAACTCTTACACCTTTAAATCTCATATCAACTAAACAAGGAAATAATTTTGTCTCCAGGTTAAATACATCCCATAACTCTTCTTGATATAATTCTGTCTCTAATCTTTTCCAAAGTTTAAGTGTAGACTCCGCATCACGTTCCGCGTACTGTCCAACAAAAAGCGCTGGCAATCTCCACATATCTTTTTTAGGATCTAAACCATATTCTTTTGCTGCTGCATTAAGAATACTTTCGTCTTTACCCATACCTATATAAAATCTTGATAGTGTATTTAATTGATAAGATAATCTGTTCTCATCAATCAAAGACGCTGCTATCATAGTATCAACTACTTTACCTTTGACTATTACTCCTGCTGATCTTAACCAACAGATATCATACATTGCATTGTGAAATATAAAGGTAGTATCTGGTTGATTACAAATATCTTGTAACCACGATAAAACCAATTTTTTGTCCATATTACCACCAGACTCGTGGTGGATAGGAAAGTACCCTGACCAGCCCTCTACGGCCACCGCAATGCCAGCAATGTGGCCTTTTCCAGTGACATTACCAGAGCCTAGCTCTTTTAGGTGTGGATCATTAGTCTCTAAATCGATTGCTATTTCTTTATGTCCTCGAAGATCTTTTAGTTCTTCTGGCATTACCCATTCCGTTTCTGGAGTAAACAATGGGATCTGGGTACTTCTCACGAATAGTCCCTTTCCAATATCATTTCTAAATAGTGTATTGCCTTCTTCACGTCCTCTTCTTTTCCTTTAGATTGATGTCTACAGATATACTTTATAGCGTTGCCTTCTGCAAAAAGCAACTTGTTTTCGTTTATAAAGTGTGCTGGCTGTATGCGAAAATTTTTATAATGCTTCCCGCCGACCTGCTTTTCTAAACTATCATATGTTGTTCCTTTAAATAATTCTTTATTTGTCATTTTTTCCTCCTTTAATAACTTCAAATTTTACAGGAGGTTTCCAACCATCCAATACATCTTGAACAAAAGCTTTATAAGCTAAAAATCCTTTCTCTGTCATATGACCTTTTGAATTATAAATAATATCCATTGTTAATAAACAAGGAACTTGAGTTTCATCTTTTGCATACAAAGGAAAATTGTCTTCTATTATTTTTTGATGTTTATCATAGTCATCTAAAAAACTATGACGACTTTTCATAAACGCATCTTGTATTATTTGTCTCTCTTCTCTGGTATTTTGTTTATGTTGTTTTGGTATTTTCATAATATATAAGCTCTATCAAAGTCTCTTGGATCCAAGACGTGTAATTCACGCTTCGCTCTTGTTGCACCAGTATAAAATAATCTATGTAGTTCATCTGGATCATAACTCATTGTTTCGAGTGCTGCGTTTGTTATATCTTGCATCAATAAAACTTTGTCTGCTTCTCCTCCTTTCGCTCCGTGTATTGTTGACATTATTATACGAGGATTTTTATTTAGTGTTTCACCATTCGCCCTCATATTACGAATGTAATTCTCTGTCATAGGATCTAGTCCTTCGAATGCTTCGTACCAAACATTGTCTGTAACTAGACCGTGTTCAGCTTTACATTCTGTAATTAAATATTTTTGATCTGCGTGTAATGTTTTACCTTTTCTAAATCCTTCTAGTACATTTGATCCTAGGTATTCGTATATGTTTTTTATCTCCAGGTGATTTAATTGTGCACCTTTACGCCAAGCTTCCCAATTGTTTAATGCTAACAATAGTTTAAGTGGTATAGAGTTACGTCCTTTAAATTGATAGTACCAACCTCGAAGTTCGCATACTTCTTTTACAGAATCTAAAAAATGATTTGCAGAAGATAAAACTAACCAATTACCTTCTGACATATCTACCTGTGTAATATCAGAATATCTTTTTAAGACTCCGTGTTCTTCTCTAGGTTTATAATTTTTATCAAATCTGTTTTGTACTTGACCAATTATCTTTTGTGATAGTTCGTGTATGGGTCCACCAGGAATCCTGTAAGATTGATCTAATGTTTGTATATCATCTACTTCTTCTTTGAGTGCAATGAAGTGATCCACATCTGCACCAGCCCACTTAAATATAGCCTGGTCATCATCACCTGCAATATAAGTTTTCTCTGCACGACTCCACATCTTTCTTACCATTTCCCATTGTAACAAAGATAAGTCTTGTGCTTCATCTATAAATAACACTTCAAACTTATTGTGTTTTTCTTTTGCAATATAATCTTCTAGTAAGTCATTAAAATCTTTCAAACCTTTTTCTTTTTTAAATCTTTTTAATTCTTCTGCTAATAAAAATAATGTGTTTCGTTCTATGTCTAGTATATTTTTTCTAGAATCATAATACTCTAATAGATCTATTCTTTTAACTGCTGCTGTATTTATTATTGTAAGATATTCATTGTCTGAATTAAACGTACCATCACCTTCAGAGAATCTTGCTACCTTAATTGGTATACCACACTTCTCACCAAACTCTTTGTAGTCTTCGCTACCCATCATTTTTTCTCTCGTCATACCTACTTGATTAAATGCATATGAGTGTAATGTTCTAAAGTAACTTAAATCATTATCTATGTCCAGGCCAAACTTATCCGCGGCCCTCGATGCTGCTTCCGTTGCAGCTTTTTTAGTGAAAGAAAAATAACCTATCTGTTTTGGTCTAACTCCGTCTTGTATAAACTGGTCAACTAGATTTAATAGTGTCGTTGTCTTTCCCGTTCCCGGTGGTCCTAATATTATTGTTTTCATATTTCCTTAATTTATTTCTTAATAATCTGTTCTTCATATTTAGATAGTCGACTCGTTCTTGTAGTTCTTCTATCTTCAACCTCAATCTTAAATGCCAATTAGGGCCTACATCTCTATCAAACATTAAAAGTCTTCTTGTTGATATGGTGTTTTAGAAACAGAAGCTTCTGTTTGCTTCATTGTTTTAATCTTAATTAGTCTTGGTTGTTGTTTCTTTATTCTTACTCTCTCCTCTCCTACAAATTCATCTAATCTTTTAATTAAATTACCTGTTTGATTCTTATCTTTCTCCCAATGATTTCGTTTACAAAAATTATAAAAGTCTTCCATTCTAAAGTATGTGTATTCTCTTTTCTCATCTGTGTATGGTAGTTTGTTAAATACATCATCAATTGTTCTTGCTGATTGTCTATTCGTTGTCCAATCTTGCAAGAGTCCTGTAAGTTCATTCATTGGATTCAAAGACTCTAATGGTTCTACTTCTTGTAGCCCCTGCATCATAGGTTTTAAAAAATGTTGTTTCCAATCTTTTGGTTTCGGTATTGGTACTACCAGGTTTGCTTGATCTAAACACGCCAACGCGAATAAGTTTGGACTATAAAGTTGTTCTGATTTTAGTTCTATTCTTTTTTTATCTACATCTAAAAACCATTGTGGTGGTGATGATGCATACTTTGTAAGACTACCTAGTACAGGCATTTCTTCTTCACCAAATCCTACACCAAATCTTTTTGTTCTACACAAACCAGACTGACATACTGCATTGATGGGTGCATCTTTACATCTATACTTATCATAACCTTTTCGATTGACTGATTTAATTAATTGTTGAACCTCACTATTACTTAATGGTGGTTCCATAAATTTCATATTTGCTTTTACAATTTCATCTTCCCAAGTATCTGGTGATGATTGTTTATAATAAACTGCTATGTTAAATAGTGCATTGTTCCTGGAACCTTCACCAAAACCTGTTGTTGCAAGTTTATTTAAACAAGGTGGACCTCCAGGAAATGCTTCTTCTATTTTTTTCTTTTCTGTTTTGATTGCTTCGACTGTCTCTTTGGTACAAACAAATTTATCATAGAGCTGATAAAATTCTTCAAGTGAACAACCGGCGCCATTATCGTTGATAGCATAACGTAGTCCTTTCATCTCATTGTAGTAGGGTAAGTTTAAAAAGTTTCCAGTGTCCCCACGATCCACTAAAATTTCTGTTTGTTTTGGAAATATTTCTGATCCTTCATACCCAAGTATGACTGACATCTCTTTTAATTTTGATTGCATCAAAGATGCAGGAATGTTTTCTTTTGTAAATAAAAATACGTGTGCTCCGCCAGATTTACTACGGCAGACTATGAGAGGAAGTTTATGATCCCGAATACTTTTAACGAGGCTAGTATGATCAAAGTTATATTCGTCAATATCAATACACCCCCACCTACAATCATTGTTCTCCGTAATGGGGATGATGCCCAAGGCTGCGCCTTTTCCTTCAAGGTGATTTGTCCAGAGTTCATCGGTGACGTCTTGACGAACAATAAAAGCTTTGCCTTGTTGCTTTCCGTTGCTGCCTCGCTCACCGGGTTGATATTGTCCATAAGCGATTTCTAATCCTAAAAATATTGATTTAAATTTGTTCATTATCATTTCTCAATTCTTTGTAAAGGGGGAAGTTGCCTTCCCCCAATATTAATTTAGTACGGAGTTGAATCCGATACTTTCTCTTCCACATCAGCTTTTGTTTGAACGGTCCCTTTAGATACATTTCCAGAAAAGTCTTTTGCACTTAAGTACAAAGCCTTATCTTCTTGTCCTAAAATTCTGTCCTGTGTAACAACCCAGCCATACCAAGAACCTTTATCGTTCTTTTGTAGCGTAGATGCTAGATTATACACAACTCCGTGCATAGGAGGGATAGCAAATCCACCCTTGCCATCAGCAATTTGTATGGTTTTCATCATAGAATTCCATTTTTTACTGACATTTAATTGAGTTGATTTCATTGTGATCAAAGCAGGAGTATAACCACCTGTCTTTGTCTCAATCATTACATAGTAAGATGCAGTCTCTTCAAGATAATTACCATTAGGCAATCTAATCTTTGAGCCATCTCTCTTACCTGTAGCGATTACCGCGCTGTTCGGTAGGTGAATTGCCACAGGTGCTCCTGGACCATCCCCTCTATCCGACCATTCTGGATAATCTTTTTTGTAGTAGCAAGGAATAACCTTGATACCTTTTTTACCATCGTATAACTCGCTGGTAACAGTATTGTAGATCATACCAGGTTTGGCACCATCTATATACTTTGCATCACCATCAGTTACCTGCGGTGATAACTGTCCCAAGATTCTGACAAAAGGCAAAGCCATATCGTCTTGTGTCATATTCTCGAAACCTTTAGCTGCATCATCACCAAACAAGGCAAGTGATCCAGTGTCTTTTTTCATTACTTCATTACTCATTATTGTTTCTCCATTATTTCCGAGTGATTTTAGTTTTGTCTTTAATCCAAGTACTAAAGACATCAGATGGCATATCGAGCCCGGACTCGATACGCTCTCTGAATAGAGCAGTTAATGTCATCCAAGCCACATCAGATTTCTGTTGCGGCTCATACCCATTGGCTGCTGCAAGGTCCAACAATTGTTTCGCCTTGTCATCTTCTCCTTTACCAAAAGTTACAAAGACATTGTTTTTAATAATATCTCCTAACCCCTGTTGTCGAAGCCATTCATAGGCTGCTTCCCTCTTCATTTCATCTTTTGGAAGAGTGCACCTAAATTCTTTTTTTACAGATACTTTAGATCCATCAGCTAATTTTATTTCTGACAATCCTTGCTCTGCAAGTAATTCTGGTATCACACGAGAACTGATATCATCAGCCTCTGCTTTTTTATTTTTAAGTTGCTCCTCTAACGCAGCAATCTCATCTTCTTTTTGTTTCAACTTTACACATTCATCTGCAACAGTTGTAACTTCTACGTTGTCTAAAAGATCTTTAGAATCTTCTAGCATCATATTTCTTACTTCACTCATTGTTATCCTTTCTGATATCCGTCCACTTCTAATGGATAGTATCTATATTCACGTTTGTCCCACTTCAACATATTAAACTGTCCGTTTGTAGTTTCACCTACTAGCCAAGTTGAGATACCTATTATTACAGGATCTCCTACAGCAAGTAAATAATCTTCTTTACGAAAGTCTTGTAAATTTTTTCTCATCTTCTGCACGTATGGTGCAGTAGAAAATATTGCTTGGTCCCTGTTGGGTAAGCATATTACAAGATAACCAAAATCAGACGCACTTAATATATTTATATTAGGTGGTGGTTGTTGAATTACATAAACAAATTTTTCTTTAGGATTGCTTTTATGAAATTCTAAAAAGCTTGCCAAAGAATCTGGTTTGTATAACTCAAATATTTTATTTTTCATTTCTTACTTCTTGACAAGAGATATAATAGTATTTATATAATTGTCAACTAGAAAGAAGAAAAAAATTATGAATTATAAATTTAAAACAAAACCATACGCCCATCAAATTACTGCGTTAGAAAAATCGTGGGATAAAAAAGAGTATGCATACTTTATGGAAATGGGTACAGGTAAATCAAAAGTGTTAGTAGATAATATCGCTATGCTGTATGATAAAGGTAAAATAAATGCGGCACTAATTATAGCACCAAAGGGTGTTTATAGAAACTGGTTTTCTCAAGAAATACCAAATCATTTAGCTAGTCATATAGATCATAAAACGGTACTATGGACTGCGACTACATCTAAAACAAAGGATAAAGAGTATCAGCAATTATTTAAAGTAGACATAGACCTTCACATCCTTGTAATGAATGTAGAAGCATTCTCTACTAAAAAAGGTTTAGAGTTTGCTACAAAGTTTTTAAACTGCCACAACACACTGATGGCTATAGATGAATCTACAACTATAAAAACACCAAGTGCAAAAAGAACTAAAGCTATTCTTGCATTAGGTTTACTTGCTAAATACAGAAGAATACTTACAGGTTCTCCTGTAACTAAATCACCACTAGATTTATATACACAGTGTGGTTTTCTTGACAGTTTTTTACTAGGGTTTGATAGTTATTATGCATTTAGAAATAGATATGCAACAATGCTAGATCGTAACTTTGGTGGACGTAGAGTACAGATTGTAGGTGGTTATAAAAAACTAGGTGAGTTATCAGAAAAACTAAAACCTTTTTCTTACAGAGTATTGAAAGAAGATTGTCTGGACCTACCAGAAAAGACTTACATACAAAGAGAAGTAGAATTAACTGATGAACAGAAACAAATATATTCTACTATGAAATCCGCGGCCCTCGCTTCTCTAAAAGGTAAGATGGCTACAGCACCACATATACTTACACAAATGATGCGTTTGCACCAGATCACGTGTGGTCATTTAAAGAATGATGATGACACTATTACAGAAATTAAAAACAATCGTATGACATCATTGTTAGAATTGCTTGAAGAAGTAGAAGGTAAAGTAATTATATGGGCTAATTATGTGTATGATATTAAGCAGATAGTCAAAGCCATATCTAAAAAATACGGCGAGAGTTCTATAGTACAATATTATGGCGCAATTCCAGCAGAAACAAGGCAGAAAAATATAGAGAGATTCCAGGACCCAGACTCCGATGCACGATTCTTTGTTGGTAATCCACAGACAGGTGGTTATGGTATTACCTTAACGGCTGCTAACAATATGATTTATTATTCTAATGGATATGATTTAGAAAAAAGGCTACAGTCAGAAGACAGAGCACACAGAATAGGTCAAAAGAAGTCGGTAACATACATCGACCTTATAGCACCAAAAACTATAGATGAAAAGATTAGAAAAGCTTTACGTAAAAAGATCAATATAGCTACAGAAATTATGGGTGAGGAGTTAAGAGATTGGATCTAATAATTTTAAATGATGGTTTGTTTCAGTTAATTCCTGTTACAAAAGAAATTATGGAAGGCATAGTAATAACTGCAGAAGTAGATTGTATTGATTTATGTAACATACTTCGAGAAAAACTTACGGGCTATGTAGATACTTTGAATCTACATATAATGAATGATGGCTCTGGTAATTTTATGGGTTGCATTTGTAGGTAGGATAATATAGGATAAAAATAATTTCTTTTAAAAAATTTTAAACTGAAAGCTCAAGGGCGTACAAATCTTGCCACTGGCATTTCCCTGGACGTTACCGATGACCTGCAAGGGTAGGGACCTGGAGTTTGGCCGGCTGTTAGTACGTGCACGGAAAGCAGCTGGTTTGATATGACTAAACTAATTCTTTTGCTGAACCTAATACAGGTTTGTATTTTGTTTTACCTTCTGACTTATATGCGTGTAAGAATGATGCTCTTGGTTGATCTGGTATCCAACTACAGTGGATCCATCCCGAGTTGGGTTCTCCGGGTGTGTAGAACTCGAGTATAAGCTGGTCTGGTGTAAGATTATTTTTAATCCAATCAAATAATTCAGCGTTGTCGACTCCAATACATTCAAAATCTGCCGCCTCTGCTTTTGCGTGCTGTGAATTTACCGAGCTGCCGATGGCAAGACATAATTCTTCGCTACGGAATCCCGATGTGATCTTAACTCTGCCGAAGTGGTCACGTACCGGCTGTAAAATATTTTCACACAGTGCTTTTAATTTTTCTATTTGTTCTGCATTAGGATTATTGTTGATACCTTTCCTGATAGCAGTATCTGATTTGATTAATTCTGATAAAGTAAAGTTACGACTTAAGTTCATATAAATTTTTCTAACACGAAAAGTACAGCAGTTCCCGCTGCCGCTAAAAGAACCCAATAGACTTTATCTATCTTACCGCCCAATTTTTCTACATCTTCGTGTATGTGTTTAAGATGATTGTTCTTAATTTGGTTAATATCTTTTTTTAGACCTGTTATGTGTCCGTAAAGCGATATGATATGTTCTCGTGTATTTTTAGGTTCTATTGCCATTATACTGTTCGTTGTTTTTTTCTGTAAGATTGTTCTAGTGGACTTAAATAAGTTTCTTCCGCTAATGTTAATCTACTTACAGGATCGATATTACCAAACTGTGCATTGTTTACAAGTGCTGGATTTGGCATTGGTGGTAGGCCTGCAGTTGTTGCTGGTCCTAGGGTTGGTTCTGGTAAGTTACTAAAAGGGTTAATTATATTAGGAAATACATCTGCATTTATAGAAGTAGATTCTAATACATCTCTTATTCTATCAATTACATCTATAGCTTGTTCAAAAGGATTTGGTGCTCCTATTTGTTCTGCTCTTTCTGCAAATAATTCTTCTACATCTCTTGACACCGAATATGGTCTAAACAATCCTTCATTTATAAAACCAAAAGCTCTTCGTTCACCTCTATTATCAAAGTTAGTTTCTATTTGATCTTCGTCCATACCTAAAACTTTAGCTGCATCTACATCTAAATACATTCTTCTATTAATTTCATATAATGCTTTGTTTGCTTCAAGATATGCATCAACAACTTCTTCAGGTGTAACTACACCTCCTTTAAGTGTTTGTCTTGTAAATATATTTCTAGCACTTCTTATACCATCTTTGTAATTTGTAATTTTATAATTTAAAGATTTTCTTGGATCTACATTAACTCTACGCATACCTGCAATACCAAGTAATTCATTCCCTAATTCGTATTCATTACCACGTTCATCAAACCTACCTAAACTATCAATAGGTCTGATTGCTAAACCTAATCTACCAAGCTGTCTCCAGTTAAGTGGTGCTTGTGCTTCAACAAGGTGTGCAACTGATTTCATAATCTTACTACCAATAGGATCAATTGCAGGATCTTTGTTATAAATTTCTCTACCCGCTGCATCCACACCACCTCTACCTAATATAGGTGCTACGTCTTGTAGTGCTTCTGTCCAAATAGATTCTGATATAAATGGTTGACCAATTTCTTTTGTAGATTCGATTAAACCTAAAATAAAATCATCCATAATACCATCTTTGTCTGCTCTGCCAGAATTAACTGCGTTAACTACTGTTTGTAATGGTCTTGTTAAAGTATCGTACGCATTTAAATGAGAAAAATCTACGTAAGAAAGTTTACCATCTTCATCTTTAAATGGTACAAGAACAGAATTTTTAGACCATTCAGGTACATATCTTCTCATTGCTTCAAGTTCTTCATCACTTACATCGTTTAAAGTTTGCATCATTGCAACTGTACCAAGAGGTAGTGCTGCTGTTGTGGCAGTCATACCTGTTAATCTTTGTAATCCTCTAGCTCTTAATGGATTAACTTCTTTACCATTTATTTTTGCAGTAAAAAATATTTCATCTAACGCTGTTTGAACTATATTTGTACCTGTTCTCATAATCTCTGCAGGGAAAGCTACAAAGTTTCC
>Ga0213866_10002190_pt1 | contig 13983 bp, 15 predicted proteins | sample PICome_11_FD_160079 | JGI IMG/M metagenome (GOLD analysis project Ga0213866, IMG submission 160079) | Coastal seawater microbial communities near Pivers Island, North Carolina, United States - PICO284 | ecosystem: Environmental > Aquatic > Marine > Coastal | place: USA: North Carolina...
GGTGTTGTGCCAGGGCAGTATATAGTTAGGGTAAGTGACGAGCATGGATATGAAGAGGTCAATGAGGAGTTGGTAAATATAGTTAATGATAGCGATATTATTAGCGGTATTGATTTTGTTATCGAGAAGTCTATATAACAAATCATCCAATAATATTATCGAAAATAGTTATTATATTTTTCTTAGGCTTATTTGGAGAATATAGGATGTCTACTTCTTCGCCTATTTTAAGTTTTTTAGCTCTATGGCTGGCTTGATGTTTTAGAGTTATTTCATGAGAAGTGCCCATGTGGTCATTAAAACTATAGATAATGTTATATTTATCATGATCTTTAACGGCCGTTGAGTGGTGAATATCCTTTATAACGCCTTTAGCTTTCTTTCCTATACGGTATAAACGAGCCCTGAACATGGCGTCCATTATCATCATAACAGCTATTATTATAAATAGTGGTGCTATAAATGAAAATAAGATGAGTATAGAAAATGGAACATTGGCTATGTTCTGCTCTATCATTTTATTATTATCAGGATCCGTAGAGTCGTAAATAACTTCAACATCTTGTTTGATCTTAGTTTTATTGTACACATCTTTACTAACTAGGCTTGAGCCTTCATAGTTATGTTTCTTGTTAGTAATAAGGTGGTATGTAATTAAATATCCTCTTGGCTTCCTACCTTCAATCTCTTTGTTTGTAACTTTGGCGGTTGTTATAATGCCATTAGATTTTAAGTTTGATTCGTTAATTGCGACAAAAGATATCCATATAAAGAATGCCAGTCCCATAGCGCCACATAATACTATGGGTATTATTGCTAACGATCGTAGCATTATCTGCCAAGCAGTTGGTGTAGCGTTATTGTTCATATAAATATATTTATTATACTTAAAAAGACGAATTTCAAGTGTATCAATATTTTATAAAGAAATAATTAACAAGGTAGAATCATTGAGCCAGAGCCGTGCTCTGTAAAGACTTCAAGCAGCAATACGTGAGGAACTCTGCCGTCTAATATATGAGCGGCCTCAGTGTGGTTATTCAATGCATTAATACATGTTTCGACCTTCGGAATCATACCGCCTGATATAGTTTTGTTTCTAATAAGCTTTTGAGCTTGAATAGATGTTAGTTCAGATACTATCTTTCCGTCTTTGTCCAAAATTCCCGGAACGTCTGTCAGCATTAATAGCTTTGTTGCGGCAATTGAAGAGGCGATAGCCCCAGCGGCACTATCTGCATTGACATTATAAGTTTCGCCATTAGCTCCACGACCTATGGGTGCTATTACAGGTATAATATCAGATTCTTCGAACATAACTAAGGTTTCAGGGTTAACATCAGTTGGTTCACCTACAAACCCTAAGTCAAGTATTTGCTCAATATTAGAGTCGGGATCGCTTTTTGTTCTTCTTAATTTTCTAGCTGATATCAAGCCACCATCTTTACCGGATATACCCACTGCCATGCCACCTGCCATGTTTATCTCGGATACTATCTGCTTATTAATTGAACCTGATAGCACCATCTCAACAATTTCAACCGTAGCTTGGTCTGTTACCCTTAAACCATCAATAAAAGAGCTTTGTATCTTTAATTTTTCAAGCATGCTGCTTATTTGAGGGCCGCCGCCGTGAACGATTATCGGATTAATTCCCACTTGTTTGAGCATTACAACATCACGAGCAAAGCTTTTTGCAAGCTCAGGGTCACCCATAGCACTGCCACCATATTTTATAACAAATGTTTCACCTGCAAATTGCCTCATATAAGGTAGGGCTTCTGATAATACCTTTGCTTTTTGCAATTGTTCTTTTTGTTCTTTGTTTTTAGACATACCAATAATCTTTTTTATGTGAAGTTTGCTATTGTAGCTCTAACTAAATCAATTCCAATATTTTTCTGGCTGCTGGTTGCAATTACATCAGGGTGCAGGGCAATATGTTTGTGAGCCTCTGCTTTTATATCAGAAATAATTTTTTCTACATCTAGTTTTTTTACTTTATCGGATTTTGTTAATATTATCTGGTAGTTTACAGCTGATTCATCCAGTAGATCCATAATCTTTCTGTCGCTGTCTTTTACTCCTCTGCGTGAGTCAATAAGTAAGAAAACTCTTATTAAGTTTGGACGTCCTTTTAAGTATTTTCGTGTAAGGTCGTTCCACCCTTTGATATCTTTCTTTGATGCCCTTGCATAACCATAGCCGGGAAGGTCAACTAAAGTTAGTACTTCTCTTAATAAAAAAAAGTTCAATTGTCTTGTGCGCCCAGGAGTAGATGAGGTTTTAGCCAAAGTATTACGGTTGGTAAGCGCATTTATAAGGCTTGATTTACCAACATTCGAAAGGCCCGCAAATGCAACTTCACTTATATCCGATTCGGGGATATGAGATAATTGGGTTGCCCCTATCTTAAAGTCACATTCGCCAGAAAATAACCACTTACCTTTTTCAATATCTAGATCTTGTTTATCATTCATTATCTTGGCAAGCGTCTGGTTATAACCCATTGTTGTAAAATCGATAGAGCGTTGTTCCATGCCCAGTAAATAACTAAACCGGCAGGGAATGAAGAAAGTACGAATACAAATATCCAAGGAAGCATTTTCATTACTTTTGCCTGAATCGGATCAGTTGGTGCAGGATTCATCTTCTGCTGCAAATACATAGTTAATCCCATAATAATAGGCCATATACCTATCATTAACATTTGTGGAGGATCAAATGGAAGCAGCCCAAATAGGTTGAATATAGTAGTAGGGTCTGGTGCTGAAAGGTCGGTTATCCATCCATAAAAAGGAGCATGCCTCATTTCAATAGTTACGAACAATACTTTGTATAGCGCAAAGAATATAGGTATCTGTATCAAGATAGGCATACAACCTGACATAGGATTGACTTTTTCTTCCTTATATAAGTCCATAACGGCCTTATTCATTGCAACTCTGTCGTTCTTATAACGCTCCTTCAGGTCAAGCATTTGAGGTTGAAGCCTCTTTAAGTGGTGCATGCTGACATATGATTTATTTGCAAGTGGGAACAAGCACAATTTTAATAATACTGTAAGCATCATTATCGCAATTCCGAAGTTACCTACGAAACCGTAAAATACCATAAGAAGTTTGTATATTGGTTTAGTAAGGAAGTATAAAACACCAAAGTCCACTGAACGGTCAAATAGCTCAAGGTTTAGTTTCTCTCCATATTCATCAAGAGTGTTAACTTCCTTAGGGCCTGCAAATAAGTGACTAGTATATTGTATTGTTTTACCCGGTTTTATTTCCTCACGTTTACCATGGAAGTCTACTTGGTATTTATCTTGCCCGTTTTTGTTAAAGTATATAAGGTTGGTGTCAAAGCTATTATCTTGATTTGGTATAATAGTGGTTAGCCAGTATTTATCAGCAAAGCCAAACCACCCTTTACTGCCATCAAATTCTATTTTTCTGTCATCTATTAAATCTTCATATGTAATTTCAGATAAGGTGCCATTAAACGCGCCTATGGCTCCCTCATGCGATATGAAATATGTTTGCTCCTCTTCTTTAGCTCTGTTCACCCTACCGAAAGGGAAGGCAAGATGGCTCGTGCTACCATAGTTTTCAATTGTTTTAGTGATAGTAAATAAGTAGTTCTCATCAATTTCAACTTTTATGAAAAATTTTAAACCATGGTTATTATCCCAAGCTAAGGTAACTGGTTTTGAGGGAGTTAACTCTGTATCTTCAGTGTACCATATGGTTTTTGAATCAGGGACTATTATAGTTTCATCTCCCCTTAGCCAGCCGAATTCGGAGAAATAAACTATTTCAACATCACGTTCTTCCTCATGGTACTTTTTTGCTAATAGTCCAGCAGGTGACAATAGAGCAACTTCATCAGCTTCAGGATCGTTGAATGTTTTATGCTCAACTAAAGTAAGGTCATCAAACCTTGCTCCTTTTAAAGAAATTGAGCCGTGTAATTTACTAGTATTTATTTTAATACGTTTTGTTTGGGCCAATACTTCTTTTCTATCGTCGCTACGTATTAATTTTTGTATTGGTGGGGTATCGATGGAATTAGATGCGTCTTCGGGATCTTTTATAACATTGCTTTGTGAAGGAGCTTCACCAATTATTACCTCTTCGGCTATTTGCTTTTTCACTAATTCAGCCTGTTTTTGTGCTTCTTCCATTCTTGGAGCCGCAACAAAGAACTGCCAGCAAAACAATACTATTATTGATAAAACAACTGCAGAAATTAGGTTTTTCGAATCGTGCATAAAAATCCTGATGATTTATTTGGGAACTGGATCGTGACCATGTTTACCCCATGGGTTACAACTTAATATACGTTTTATTGATAAATATCCACCACGAATTAAACCATGTGACTTTAACGCTTCAATTGCATATTGCGAACATGTTGGAGTAAACCTGCATGAGCATGGAAGGGAAGGGGATATAACAATTTGATAAAACTTTATAAGAGCAGCGAATATTTTAACCATCTTTAATACCTATTTATGGGTATTGGTTGAATGTAATGTATATTTAAGATCTTTTCTCAAATCTTTAAAATCACGCTCCAAAGAAGCTTTTTTGCCTATTATTACGTAATCATACTCTGTATTTGCAAAAGCAGTCAGAACCTCAGATGATAAAGCCCTTAGACGCCTTTTTATTCTATTTCTTATTACTGCGTTACCAAGTCTTTTGGTAGCGGTGTAACCGACGTTAATATAGTCGTCTGACGTAGAGCGTTTCCTTACTTGTAACAAAAGTCCCTTAGATGAGGCCTTTTTACCATTTTGGGCTATATCTAAAAAATCCTTTCTTTTTTTTAAAGAAGCGATTTTCATTATATTGCCCTCATAGTTTTAAGCAGAAAGTTTCTTACGTCCCTTTTTGCGACGGTTATTTATTACTTTACGGCCACCAGTAGTGCTCATGCGTGATCTGAAACCATGCTTGTTTTTACGCTTACGGGTACTAGGTTGAAATGTACGCTTCACTTTTGCAAGCTCCTAATATATTCTTATTTATCCATTAAAGAGTCAGCCTTTATACAGAATATTTTGTTTTAGTCAATTAAATTAACACAAGATAGTAGTTATTTTATTTTTTATCGCTGAAGATTGCTAATTTAAAATTTTTTTAGCCGATATTTTTTTAATTATTTTGTGATCTTTGCTGCTTTATGACTTTTTTGTAATTTAATTATAATACTTTATGTAATACAGTGTATTAGAGCTGTTTTTGTGTGTTTGTGCGATTGCTGTAAGCCCATTATTTCGTATAAATTTACGATTTGATTAGTCGTTATTTTGTAATTGTGTATCATTATATTAAACATTTGTTGTAATTTGTTACACGAGTCTATGTTTCGTAAGAGGGTAAGTTTTTAAAGTTTTATAAATAATTTTAGGGTGCGTTATTATGTGTAGTAAAAGAGAAGAAAAGGGGTTCACTCTTGTAGAACTTTCTATTGTTATTGTAATCATCGGATTAATAGTTGCAGGGGTTGTTGGTGGGCAAACTTTAGTGCAGCAAACGAAGCTGCGTGCTATAGTAACTGAGCAGCAGAAAATAAAAGTTGCATTCAATGCCTTCAGGTTGGAATATGATGCCGTGCCAGGGGATTTCTCGGGGGCTTCGTCTTATTGGACGACTGATTGTAATGTAAACGGAACTGGTGCTACTGTTGCAGCTGCTTGTGATGGTGATGGTAATAAAAGAATATTGATGGCCGCTGGTAATACAGGGGAGTCTTATATGGCTTGGTTGCATCTATCTAAGGCTGAGCTTTTTCCAGGAAGTTTCGTTCCAGGTGCCACACTAAATGGTGCTTTTAATGAGAATATCCCGGTTTCAAAATATAATACCGCTGGTATAACATTGCTTTATGATGATTCTACAGCTGATGCTACTGGAAGAGATCCAGATGTAAATGTTATATTCTTTGGTGGTGAAGTTACAGCTGCGGCTATTGCTGATGATACTGAGTTTTCGGTTAATCATACAAGGTCTTTAGATGATAAGACAGATGATGGTAACCCGCTTACTGGTTCAATGATAGGTGGTGGTGGTGCTGCAAATGGTGTTGGGGATTGTATTGATAATACTACCACTCCACAAAGTTATAATCTTGATGCAACTGGAACAACTCCATGCAGTATAGCTTTCGAGCTATAAAGACATTAAAAAAATTGGGGATAAAGGAACGTCGCTTTAGCGGCGTTTTTTTATGTTTGAAGAGTGATTCCATATTTATGAAATATAAATGTCTTTTAAGGTTGCTATTATTTAATGTTTACATTTTTTAAAACTTGGCTATATATGAGGCTGTATTAAAAGGTGTCTTAAATTAAAATGAGTTTTACAGGGTATGTTTAAAAGGCTTTTATTCTCAGTTTTGTCAATGTTCGTTGCTTTTTCTGCTCATGCAGACCAGCCAGTTCCATGGCAAATGGGCTTTCAAAAATCTGTTACACCGATAATGGATGGGTTCGTTGCTTTTCATGACATGTTATTTTATATTATAACCGCAGTTACAATATTTGTTGTTATTTTAATAGGGTATGTATGCGTTAAGTTCAGTGCTAAAAATAACCCTGTGCCTAGTAAGACTTCGCATAACACATTGATAGAGATTATATGGACCGCCGTGCCTGTAATTATTTTGGTAATTATAGCTGTGCCTTCGATGAAAACTTTATATTTTAATGAGACTATCCCTGAAGATGCTGAGATGACATTGAAAGTTATAGGTAAGCAGTGGTATTGGGAGTATCAATATCCGGATCAGGGCCTTTCTTTTGAGAGTAACATTCTAAAAGACAATGAGTTAAAAGAGGGTGATATCAGACTTCTATCAGTTGATAATCCTGTTGTTATACCTGTTAATACAACCGTAAGGTTGCAATCAACCGGTGGTGATGTGATTCATAACTGGGCTGTTCCTGCATTTGGTACAAAATTAGAGGCTGTTCCAGGTAGGTTAAATGAAGGTTGGATAAGAGTTAGGGAAACAGGAACTTATTATGGGCAGTGTTCTGAGCTTTGTGGAAAAGACCATGGTTTTATGCCGGTTCAGGTTGAAGTGGTAACTAAAGAAGAGTTTAAAAACTGGGTTGAGAAAGTTAAGCCTGAGTTTGGTACTGAATCTTAATTTCAAGATTATTGTAAATATATTTACTAAAATGACAAAGATAATAAATTAAAAAGGGAAAAGTTAGTATGGGTGATCATGCAAATCCTACAGGTTTTAAAAGATGGTTTATGTCTACAAACCATAAAGATATTGGAACATTGTATCTTATTTTAGCTATTATTGGTGGAATAATAGGAGGCTTGTTCTCTGTAGTTATGAGAATGGAGTTGGCTGAGCCTGGAATGCAGTATTTCCCTATGTTAGCAGCTTTTATGGATGGGGCTGTTTTTGGTGGTGAAGCAAATCAGATATATAACGTTTTCTTAACTGCGCATGCATTCATCATGGTATTCTTTATGATAATGCCTGCATTATTTGGTGGATTTGGTAACTGGTTTGTACCACTTCAAATTGGCGCGCCTGATATGGCATTCCCGCGTATGAATAATATTAGTTTTTGGTTATTGGCAGTGGCATTGCTAATGCTAATGGCATCGGCTTTTGTAGATGGTGGTGTTGGAACGGGGTGGACGGTTTATCCTCCTCTTTCAAATCAGATATTCCAATCAGGTATGGCAGTTGACATGGGTATATTTGCTCTTCACTTGGCTGGTGCGGCATCAATTTTGGGTGCTATTAATATGATAGTTACGATACTTAACATGCGTGCCCCTGGTATGACCTTGCACAAAATGCCTTTATTTGTTTGGTCAATTCTAATTACGGCTTTCTTACTTGTTTTGGCACTACCTGTACTTGCAGGCGCTATTACAATGTTGCTTACTGACAGGAACTTTGGAACCAGCTTCTTTGACCCTGCAGGTGGCGGTGACCCAGTTTTCTGGCAGCATTTGTTCTGGTTCTTCGGGCACCCTGAGGTATATATTATTATCCTTCCTGGATTCGGTATAATCAGCCACGTTGTTTCAACGTTCTCTAAGAAGCCTGTATTTGGTTATTTAGGCATGGCTTATGCGATGGCAAGTATCGGTGTTGTAGGCTTTGTTGTTTGGGCTCACCATATGTATACTACTGGTTTTGATGTTGATACACTCGCTTACTTTACTATAGCGACCATGGTAATTGCAGTGCCTACGGGCATTAAGATATTTAGTTGGATTGCGACAATGTGGGGCGGTTCGATAGAATTTAAAACTCCAATGTTGTTTGCCATCGGTATGATATTCTTGTTCACAGTAGGTGGTGTAACAGGTGTTGTGCTTGCAAATGGTGGTTTGGATAGAGTTTTCCATGATACTTATTATGTTGTTGCTCACTTCCACTATACAATGTCAATGGGAGCAATCTTCTCTGCATATGCAGCGTTCTATTACTGGATTGGTAAAATGAGCGGACGTCAGTACAATGAATGCCTAGGGAAAATACATTTTTGGCTTACATTCATTGGTGTTAACATAACTTTCTTCCCGCAGCATTTCTTAGGTTTAGCTGGAATGCCAAGAAGAATTCCTGATTATCCAGATGCATTTGCTGGGTGGAATTATGTTTCATCAGTAGGTTCATATATATCATTTGCTGCTGCGTTGTTCTTTATATATATAATCTACCATACGTTAAAGCATGGTGAAAAATGTGAAAATGATCCGTGGAATGATACTTCGGAAACATTAGAGTGGACATTACCATCCCCTCCTGATTTCCACAGCTATGATGAAATACCGAAAATAAAATAGAGGTGTAGATATTGAGTACTGATGCTACTATAGAAAAATTTGACGATATTGAGTCTCAAATAAAAGACTATATTGCACTATTAAAACCACGGGTGATGTCACTCGTGGTTTTTACAGGTTTGGTAGGGATATTCCTAGCACCTGGTGATATACATCCTTTTATCGGCTTTATAGCTACATTTTGTATAGCACTTGGTTCAGGAGCTGCCGGAGCTATTAATATGTGGTATGAAAGGGACGTTGATGCTCTTATGAAGCGGACACAAAAACGCCCGCTACCAGATAATCGTATAGTACCGCAAAGTGCGTTAGAATTTGCTGTTGTTACGGCATTTGTAAGTGTTTTCTTAATGTCTGTGGCTGTAAATTTTATGGCTGGAGCTTTATTATTATCAGCCATTTTGTTCTATGTATTCATTTATACGATATGGCTAAAAAGAAGAACTCCGCAAAATATAGTTATAGGTGGCGCAGCGGGCGCATTTCCACCTATGATCGGCTGGGCTGCAGTAACTGGGGATGTGTCACTAGATAGCTTTGTTTTGTTCTTAATAATATTTTTATGGACGCCACCACATTTTTGGGCCTTAGCATTATATAAAAATGATGATTATAAAGCTGCGGGAATCCCGATGTTACCGGTTGTAGCGGGTAGTGACGCCACCAGACGTCAAATAGTATTATATACGGCTTTATTATTAGCTGGCAGTGTTGTGCCGTATTTTATGGGAATGTTCGGTATTGTTTATTTTGTAGGCGCTGTAGTTTTAGGGATTCGTTTTATGGAGCTTTCATATAAGCTTTATCTTAAATATTCGGAGCAACTTGCTAGAAAAACTTTTAAATTCTCGCTTTTATATTTGTCGTTGTTGTTCCTTATAATGATTATTGATAGGTTGATATAATATGCCACATCACAAAATACATGAGAAAAAGAAGGCTAAGAACTACGCACTGCTTGTGGTTCTATGCTTGTTTATTTCAACATTCTTTACAGTAACCATGGTAAAACTTCAAAAGGCTGCAGAAAATGCAAGAGTCGAGTCAAAAAAATAATAAAACAGCGATTAAAGTTGTTTATATTGTTACCGGCATGTTCTTGCTGGCATTCGCCTCTTTTCCTTTATATAACCTTTTTTGTAAAGTAACTGGCTATGGTGGAACTCCAGTGCTTGCTGATGAAGAAGCTTTAGCTAATTTAACGTTAGGTGATAGGACTATAAATGTAAGGTTCAATTCTGATATAATGCAGGATGTTCCGTGGTCATTTTCCCCATTACAAAAACAGGTTAGAGTCAATACCGGAGAGAATAAGTTAATATTTTATACGGCAGAAAATAAATCACAAGATGCAGTAAAAGGTGTTGCAACATATAATGTTACGCCAGCTAAGGTTTCTGAGTATTTTAACAAAGTGCATTGTTTTTGTTTTGAAGAGCAGACTTTGGCAGCAAATGAAAAAGTGGAAATGCCAGTGTCATTTTATATTGATCCTGAAATTGAGAATGACCCGAACATGGATGATGTGAAAACTATAACGCTGTCATATACGTTTTTTAAAGCCCAGTAATGGTTTATTACTGGATTTTTATATTTAAATATGTATAAAGACAGAAAAATATAATTAATTTTGGAGTTTATAATGGGTGGACAGCCAAAACATGATTACCATTTAATAGATCCTAGCCCTTGGCCTCTAATAGGCGCTTTTGCAGGGCTATTGCTTGCTACGGGTGCTTTATTATTCATGCACGATAAGTCAGGTGGCGTGGTTACTTTAATAGCAGGCTTTGCAGCGGTAATATTTACCATGTTCGTATGGTGGAAAGATGTTATTAACGAAGGTAAGTCAGGTGACCATAAAAGCATAGTAAGGCATGGCCTTAGAGTGGGAATGGCGTTGTTCATATTATCGGAAGTAATGTTCTTCTTTGCGTTCTTCTGGTCTTTCTTTAAAGCTGCACTGGCTCCTGAGTTTGTATTTGACGGCAACCATATATTTGAACAAGGTATTCAGGTTCTGGAAGGTGTTTGGCCTCCTGTAGATGTTGAAACCTTAAATGCCTGGGATTTACCCCTAATTAACACTTTGATACTTCTTTTATCAGGTACTACAGTTACATGGGCACATTATGCGCTACTAAAGAATGATAGAAAAAACCTTATAAGAGGGTTGTTGATAACGGTTCTATTGGGCATATCATTTACTGCATTGCAGGCAGTTGAGTATGGTCATGCTACGTTTGGTTTTAAAGATGGTATATATTCATCTAATTTTTATATGGCAACAGGCTTCCACGGTGCTCACGTTTTAATAGGTACTATTTTCTTAGCTGTTTGCCTAGTAAGAGCATTAAAAGGTGAGATGTCCGAAAAGCACCATCTGGGCTTTGAATTTGCGGCATGGTACTGGCATTTTGTAGACGTTGTTTGGTTGTTCTTGTTTGCATTTGTATATGTTTGGGGTGGCTGATACAGCTATTCGTAATAAGGTGAGATGGTAAAGAAAAGCGTATCTATATATAAAATATCACTTTTGCATAAATGCCCGTCTTGTGAAAAGGGGGGCATTTATAGTTCTTTACTTACGGTAAAAGATGAATGTGAAATATGTGGATTTGCTTTAAAAGAGCATGATGCAGGTGACGGGCCTGCTTTTTTTGCAATGTTTATAGTAGGTACTATAGTCACGGTTCTTGCTGTTTTGTTGGAGTTTATGTATTCGCCTCCGCTTTGGATGCATTTTGTAATATGGACTCCTGTGATAATTGCAATGTCGGTTTATCTGCTAAAGGTGATGAAATCGTTTTTAATTGCCGCTCAATACAGGCATAACGTTTTAGGTTTTGCTGATAAGGATGAAGAATGAAATTTAAACCTAAGTTGATTCCTACTATTATTACGCTAACGGGACTTGCCGTTTTGTTGCTTTTGGGCACTTGGCAAATGAATAGACTGGAGTGGAAACAATTCCTTATAAAGCAAATGAATGAAAAGTCGGCATTGCCTTCAACCGCATTGCCAAAATCTATTGATGATTTTGAAAAATATAAATATAGGCGTGTTAATGTCAAAGGAGTGTTTGACCATGAGAAGGAAATACACTTGTTTGTTGGGGCGCGGTCGGAAAGAGGAAGAGCCGGATATGATGTTCTAACTCCTTTAAAAAGAGAAGATGGAAGTTATGTTCTGGTAGATAGAGGTTGGGTGGATTCGGAAGTGAAAGCCAAAGAAAAGCGTCCTGAAACATTAATAGAGGGCGAGGTTGAAATTGAAGGGATGATACATTTAGGCGAAAACAGAGGTAGATTTACGCCAGACAATGATATCAATAAAAACCTTTGGTTTTGGATTAATATTGATGAAATTAAAAGTTATGCTGGTATTAACCTACAAAACTTTTATGTTAGGGCATTGAAAAAAGATGGAGAAAGCAGCTATCCAATAGCTTCGGATAGTTTTATAAAAGTAAGGAACAACCATCTGCAATATGCTATCACTTGGTATAGCCTTGCGATTATTTTACTGATAATATATTTTCTTTATCATAGAAAAGAAGTTGGTGGTAAATAAATTCGTTTAAATAACATATATGGTAAAAAATGGATAATTACAAAACGTTAGAGAAAGTATTTAAAAAGCTAAATGATATTGAGCAAGCTAAGGCGGTTCTGCATTGGGATATGGCAACAAATATGCCGTCAGGTGGTGCAGATGCACGAGTGGAGCAGCTAGCTACTTTAGGCGATATCCACCATGCCATTCTTACTGACGAAGGCGTTGGTGACCTATTAGAAAATGCTGGAACTAAGGGGCGAAAATTAAATGATTGGCAAAAAGCCAATTTAAGGGAAATGAAAAGAGCCTGGAATCATGGTGCATCAGTTCCACAAAAGCTACTAAGTGAGCTTACCAAAGAAGGCGCTAAATGTGAGATGGTTTGGCGTGAGGCAAGAAAGAATAATGATTTTAAAACTCTTTTACCTCATTTGAAAAAAGTTGTTTCTATTGTAAGGGAAATTGCAAAGTTAAAAGGGCAGGCTTTTGGATGTTCGCCATATGATGCATTGCTTGACCAGTATGACCCAGGGCGTAAATCTGAGCAGCTTGATAATGTATTTAATAGCCTAACGGACTTCTTACCTGACTTTATAAAGCAAGTTGTTGAAAAGCAGAAATCTGTAAAGGTGTCTTCTATAAAAGGGCCTTTTGATGTTGAGGCTCAAAAGAAAATAGCAAGTAAGGTTTTGGATATTATTGGGTTCGACAAGAATCATGGTAGGCTGGATGAGAGTGTACATCCATTTTGTAGTGGGTATCCGACGGATATAAGAATAACTACACGTTACAATGAAAATGATTTTGTATCATCTTTGATGGGTGTTATCCATGAAGGCGGTCACGCCATGTATGAAGAAGGATTGCCTAAAAAATGGCGTGGACAACCTGTTGGTTTTGCTCGTGGTATGAGTATTCATGAAAGCCAGTCTTTGCTATTGGAAATGCAGGCGTGCAGAAGCCGTGAATTTGTAGGGTTCGTTTCAAGCCTATTGAAAAAAGAGTTTAACTCTAAGTCAAAGGGCTGGTCTGCGGATAATCTTTATAACATATATAATAAGGTTGAGCCTTCTCTTATCAGGGTTGATGCAGACGAGGTTACATATCCTGCGCATGTTATGATTAGATATTATATTGAAAAATATCTGATCTCAGGTGATATGGAAGTTGAAGATCTGCCTGAGGCTTGGAATCAGGGCATGAAGAAATTCTTAGGAGTCGATGTAAAAGATGATAAAGATGGCTGCATGCAGGATATACATTGGATGGATGGTACATTCGGTTATTTCCCTACATATACATTAGGTGCTATTTATGCAGCGCAATTATTTGAATCTGCGAATCAAAATAACAAGGATATTCTTCCTGCAATAGGAAAGGGTAACTTTAAGCCATTAAAAGAATGGCTAAATAAGAATGTGCACGAAAAAGGTTCTAAGGCATCATCAGATGATATAGTAAAATCTGCAACAGGAAGTGAGCTTGATGTTGAAGCTTATAAGAATCACCTGAAAAAAAGATATTTAGAAGGCTAGAAGGTTTAGTTATCTGTAACTAAGTAGATAATATGAGATATATAAGTACAAGGGGTAAGGCT
>Ga0213866_10002192_pt1 | contig 13976 bp, 13 predicted proteins | sample PICome_11_FD_160079 | JGI IMG/M metagenome (GOLD analysis project Ga0213866, IMG submission 160079) | Coastal seawater microbial communities near Pivers Island, North Carolina, United States - PICO284 | ecosystem: Environmental > Aquatic > Marine > Coastal | place: USA: North Carolina...
TGTTTTTTTTTTAACAATTTTATTTTTTTTTTTTTTAGCTATTAAATTAATTTTTTTTGAGTCACTCGATAAAATTACATCGTCAATCATCTTAATTTTTTTAACAAAATTTATAGTTATTTCTACCAATGTTTTTTTTTTAATTTTTCTTAAATTTTTATTTTTTAACCTTGTTGAATTTGCTCTTGCAATAATCACAGCTAAAATTTTCATTAGAAAAGTGATAGAATAATTCTAAATTAGTTTAATAAAAAAAGTATATCTATCTTTTAATGTTAAAAGTAAAATTTTTTTAAAGAATAAATTAAAATTTTGTATTTTTTTATTGTTAAAATTGAACATTTTATTAGAAAATAAAAAATTAAATATTAAGAAAATTTTTTGAAGAAAATTTAGACTATACTTTTTTTTATATTTACCAATTATAAATATTTCACTAAAAATTAATTCAATAAATTGAATTTCTGTTTGTCTTAAAAATAACATCCATCTTGATTTAACATTTTCAAATTTATAATAACCCTTATTTGGCATAGAAGTTAAATCGTTTTTTGAAATATATGATGATTCTCCGTACCAATTTTTACCAAGGAAAGTTTGTTTTAGTAAAGTTTGTTTAAAATTTATTTTTAACCATTTGGAAAGTTTAAGCATATTGAATACCAGATTTTTATTAAATTGTTCGTTAGAAATTAAAAAGATTTTATTCTTAAAATGAAAATTGTAATTTTTGATCGAATAATACAAAAAGCTAAATGTCATTTCTAATCTATGCGACAAAGATAAAATTTCTGTTCTTTTGTAACTTCTAAAAGACCCTGAGATAGTTGCTCTTGGATCTCTTATAATAGAAATCATTTTTATATCAAGAAAATCTTTATAATATTTACAATTCCAAGGAGCATGTTCGTGACATACTATAACTTTTATCTTTTTAAGATTTATTTTAAACAAATAAGAGAAATAAAGGTGAATTGAAAAAAATAATTTTTTTTCAAATTTTTCATTCTTAAAATTTTTGCAAAATTTATTTATTTTTTTGCAAAAAATTTTTTTATCATAACCTTTTAATTTTAATCTTAACGATTTATTTTTGTTTTGATCATCAAGTAGTTCACTAAAAATTTTAATTTTTTCTTTTTCTTGAAATTTATCAAAATTTTTATATTTATTTTTTGCTTTTTGTATTTTACGAAAAAAACTTAAAGATGGAATTATTAAAATTTCTGGATGATTATCTAAAAGTGAACTTATCCAATCAATTCCTGCATGACCAAAAGATGATAAAACATAAAAATTTTTTTTTTTTATCATATTAAGATCAGATTCAATACTTAGGTCGCTCATAAAATTTTATATTTTTTTTGCTAAAAAGGAGCTGCTTGGCAGGTGTATTATTCTTCTTTGAACATCTTTAGCTACAGTAATATTCATAGATTGAAATTTTTTCAAGTGTTTAAGGGTTGGCATCAATTCCCAGCCAATTCGTAAGAAAAATTTTTTAGAATAAAGCTCCTCTAAAACTTTACTTATGTGATTGGAAAATTTTTTATTAACCAAAATTGTTTGCAACCAATAATTAAATGTTTCATTTTTATTTTCTTTGAGTAAAGTAAAATATTTATTATCTTTGAATTTATCGTCGTAAAATTTAAGTATTCTTTTCTTATCCAATAAAATTTTTTTAATTCGCTTAATTTGACTCAGCCCAATAGCTGCCTGAATATTTGACATTCTATAATTATATCCAATTTCATTGTGAAAAAATTTGAATTTGTGGGGAATTTTTGAAACTTCAACTATTTTTTTTGCTTTTTTTGCCAGATTTTTATCTTGAGTCAAAATAGCGCCTCCACTTCCACAGGTAATAATCTTATTTCCATTAAAACTTAAGGCGCCAAATTTACCAAAGGTGCCTGCATGTTTTTTTTTATAATATGTACCAAGTGCATCTGCAGCGTCTTCGATTACGGTTAGATTAAATTCTTTTTTAAATTTTTTCAATTCATCATAATTTACTGGGTACCCTATAGGGTGCACAACCATAATAGCTTTGATTTCTTTTCTTGTCTTATTGTTTATCCATTTATTATTTTTTTTTTTGCAATTTTTTTTAAATATGAAGATAGCTTTTTAAAATCTATTCCGAAGTTTTTACTTTCAATTTCTACAAAATGAGGAGTTGCATTACAATAAATTACTGAATTAGGACTAGCAACAAAAGTAAAGGCTGGAATTAAAACTTCATGATTTTTATCTAAGCCTGATAATATACATGAAATATGAAGAGCTGAGGTTCCAGAGTTTGTGAGAATTACGTATTTAGACTTTGTTATCTTTTTTAATTCATTTTCAAATTTTTTACAAAAATTTCCTGCAGCAGAAACATTTCTTGTTTTAATACAGCTTTTTAAATTATTTAAATCAGTTTTATTTATATCTGGCTCATGAATTTGTAATTTTTTTTGCTTAAACCCTTTAAAAGCTTTTATCAATAATTTGGAAATTGGAGACATTAAATTATATATTTTTTTGTGGAGCCTGAATTCTGATTGTTGTTTTGAATAAACCACTCTATTGTTTGCCTTAAAGCAACCTGAAAACCTTTTTTTTTTGCATAAACAGGACTCCAATTCATAATTTTTTTCGCTTTTTTATTTGATCCACACAATCTAAAAACTTCACTTTTTGATGGCCTTTTTCTATCTTTTAATGATTTTATTTTTACATTAATTTTCATTTCTTCTGATATCATTTTTACAAGTTTTCTAATCGATATTTCATCCCCCGTACAAAGATTTATTATGTTTCCTGGAGCTAAGTTGGAAGCGCAAGCTTTATGAAAGCCTCTGCATATATCTTCTACATAATTAAAATCTCTAGTTGGATTTAAATTTCCTAAATCCAATCGACTTTTACTATTAGAGTTTAATATTTGATTTATAATTGTTGGTATAATTGCTCTTTCTGATTGTCTGGGGCCAAAAGTATTAAAAGGTCTAATTATATTTACAGGTAAATTGAAAGAATAGAAATATGAAAGCGCTAAATTATCAGCTGCAATTTTACTAGCTGAATAAGGAGATTGAGGAACTAAAGGATGATTTTCGTCAATAGGGGTATATTTAGCAGTGCCATAAACTTCGCTTGTTGAAGTCACAAAAATTTTTTTTGTTTTCAAATTTTTACATGACTCTAAAACATTATACGTTCCCTCGACGTTTGTTTTTATGTAAGCTAAAGGTGAAATATATGAATATGGAATTCCAATTAAAGCTGCTAAATGAAAAACTATATCTTTACCTTTAAGTGCATTCGCTACTGAGTCATGATCTCTTATGTCTCCAAAAATAAATTCTATTTTATTTTTATACTTTGAGTTATTAAGCAATCCTAAGTTATAATTGGAATTATATCGATCAAATACAGTTACTTTATATTTTTTCTTGCAGAAAAATTCTGCTAGGTGAGAACCAATAAATCCTGTTCCGCCTGTTATTAAGACTTTTTTCATTAGATGGATTTAATCTTTAAACGAATCATGAGTAAAGTAAATTAAAATCATTATTTTTATTCGAAATTAAATCTACAAATGTTCCCTCCTCATAAATTTTTTTATCCTTGATTAAATAGATATAATCAGATGATTGTATTAAATTTGATTTATGGGCAATTATAATTATCGTAGTAGATATAGAGAGTTCTTTTAAAGTTTCCTTTATTATATTTTCGGACTCTTTATCAACAGAACTGGTGGCCTCATCTAAAATAAGAATTTCTGGTTTTCTTATTAATGCTCTTGCTAAAGCTAATCTTTGTCTCTCACCACCAGATAATTCAGATCCTTTTTCACCAACTAATGTATTAATTTTTTTAGGTAGCAAACTAGTAAATTTTAGTGCATTTGATTTTTTTAATGAGTCTAAAATATCTTCCTCTGTTGCCTTTTCGTTAGCCCATAACAAATTATTTTTAATAGTATCATTGAAAAGTATTGGATCTTGAGGAACATATCCTATTTTATTTCTGTAAGTTTGAAGGTCGTAATTAGTAATTAAATCATCATCTAGAAGAATAGAACCTGATGAAGGGTTGTTTAAAGATAGAATGAGGTCAATTATTGTAGATTTTCCTATACCCGATTTTCCAACTATTGCGGTTATACTATTTTTTTTAATTGAAATATTGATGTTGTTTAATACTTGTTTTCTAGAGTCATACGCATAACTTATATTTTTTAATTTAATTTCTTTTTTGAGGGCATGAAATTTTTTTTCACCCTTAATTTCTAAATTTGATTTAGCTTTATTTCGTAACGATATTAATTGATCATAATTTGGCATAAAATTATTTACGGCAAGATTCATTTTAATCAATTTTGATATCAACGGAATTGCTGAATATAAGCTCCAAAATACTCCTGCAAGAACTGAGATATCTGAGCTTGGGTTTATAGTAAAACCTACTGATATAATTATACCTAATATGGCTAAAGGTCTGAATAAAAAATCTGTTAACTCTGCTATAATATCCCTCTTAATAACAACTTTATTAAAATCAATGGTATTTTTTTCAATTTTTTTTAATGTTTTTTCTTTCTTGCCATAGCCCAATATAATTTTTGCAGATTGTATAGTTTCATTCAGGTTACTTAAAAGATTATTTAATTCAAAAGTTTCTTCCCTACCTAGTCTGTGGCTAAACTTGTTAAAAATACCAAACGGAATAGAAATAATCAAAGAAATGAGTATTGTAAAAAGTGTTAGTTTGAAATTAATTAGAAAAGGAATAATTAACAAAACAATAATCTGAAGTATAGTTGGAATAACACCTGCAAGGTGTTTAATAATATCTGAAACTTTAGTAAGTACTTGATTTAAAGTATTTAGAAGTTTTCCATAACCAAGGTCATTAAAAAATACCCATTTTGCAGAAAAAACATCATTTAATAAAGACAATCTTAAAGATTTTGTTATTTCATATTTAATACTTAGGATAATTTTTAAAAGTAAAATTCCAAAAAAAGAGCGAAGAATATTCGTAAAAACAAATAAAAAACCAAAAACAAAATAATTTTTATCGATAGAAAAATAATCTAAAAAACGTAGCACTATTTTAGTGTATTGGTTTGGATCACTTAAACTTGGATCTAGCATGTAATCTACTAGAGGGATAATTGTAATTACGGATGAAATTAAAATTAAAGTTTCGAAAATTAATGAAAAAACTAAAATTACAAATAACTTTGGATAATTTTTTAAAGTCTCGAGAAGCAATATTTTCAATGAATTTATCATTTAAGCAAAGCTCCGCACTTGGAAAGAAATCGATTCTTAATCCTATACATAAATAAAGCTTTAAACAGGTCGATAAATATATTTAAACTTATCTGATACCGTTAATAACAAATTTCCAACGGAAATTTTTAAGTTATTTTTATTTTTTTTAACTAAATCGAAAATCAAATTTCTAAATGGTCCTGAAATAAATTTTCCTTTATTTTTAAGAATCTTTTTAAAAAAACTATTTTTTATAAGTCCATTTTCATCTTCATGTAATTTACAAATCTCAATAAAATTATTTATATCTTTTTGAGAATACATATTACCTTCAAGAAAAAACTGAAGTCCTTTAACAAATTTAAAAGAATTTTTATTAAATTCTGAAAAATACTCATGTTTACAAAAGATGTAGTTTTCTAACAATGATTTGGTTCTCTCAATTTTTTTCCCTTTTGAATATGTTCTACACGTGTATTTAGGTTCGTAAAAAATAATATCTCTCTTTAAAATTTTTTTAGAGAAATCGTTTTTAAATATTTCAGAATTATTATTTTTAATCTTTGCTACTATCCACATAACTTAAATCTATTTCCTTTTTTAATTCATCATATTCTGCCATTTTTTTTTTCATAAAATTAATTGTGAGTTTAGTTCTTTCTGCAATACCTTTTGGAGTTAGAATATATTGTTTCACATATTTTAATTTTTCTTTTTTTTTGCTCAGATTTTTAATTTTAACGAAACCCTTTGTTTGAAGCGCTTTTAAACAGTAATTAAATTTGCCCAAGCTAAACCCAAGCTCTTGGGCCAGTTTTCTTTGAGAGGCACCAGGTTTATTACTTACTTTTCTCAGTACGTTAAAAAAATCTTGATTGTTTTTCATTTATATGTTCAATTTATGAACATATACCGTTCATTATTTGAACAGTAAAGAGATTTTTTTGATTTATACAACATAATGTGTTTTGTATTAAATTGATAACTATATGAAGAAAACAAAATTAATAAAAAATTCAAAAAAGGGGCTTCTTATTTGGATAACTGGGCTTTCTGGATCAGGAAAAACAACATTGGCAAATGAAATTAGTGATTTTGTAGAAAAGGAAAAAGGTCCGACCGTAGTTCTTAGTGGTGATAATATAAGGAAAGCTTTTGGTTATGATAAGTTCGATAAAAAATCTAGATTAAAATATGCAAAATCTTATTCCTTATTATGCAAAAAAATTACTGACAAAAAAATAAATTTAATTTTTGCAACAGTTAGCATGTTTAACACTGTAAGAAAGTGGAATAAGAAAAATGTTGATAATTATATTGAAATTTATATTGAGTCAAATATTGATAATTTAATTAAAAAGGGAAAAAAATTCTTTTATAGAAAAAAACATAAAAATATAGTTGGAAAAAATATTGAAGCACAACTGCCTCAAAATCCTCATATAAAGATTTCCAATAACTTTCGAAAATCTATAAGAAATTTAAAATCTGAATTAATTTTAAAACTTAAAAAAAATTTAAATTAACACTAGTTTAAATCTTTAAAGTTTTTAAAAAACAAGTTTTTGGTCTCAAGTCTTTTTAAAATTTTAATAATTTTGTTTACAGCTCCTTTTTTTCCATAAGGAAGATTTTTGTTTATTTTTTTAATTTTATAATTTTTGTTTAAAATAGTTCTAATTTTTTTAGTAATTATATTAGTTTTAAATTGACAATTTATTACAGTGTTTGAAGTTAACCTTCCTTTTTGTCTTTCTCCAATGTTTAATGTTGGCTTATTAAAGTAGGGCATTTCTAAAATTCCGCTTGATGAATTTCCTATCATTCCTGAGGAGAGTCTAATTAAAGAAAAATATTTTTGCTGGCCAAGGGACTCGAAGAAGTATACATTTTTGTTTATTTTCGCTGCTTTTTTAATTTCATTAATAATATTTGAACTTTCGAGGTCTAATCCTGGTGCGGTAAAAAAGAAATTGGTATCTTTGAATTTTTTTGTAATTTTTAAAAGATCTTTTATTTGACCTAAGCTTTTATTTTTGAAAATAGACTCTGGATGAAAATTAACAATAAAATTATTTTTCTTAAATTTAATATTCAACGAATTTTCTAATTCTTTTTTGCTTAAAATGTTAACTTGTGAAATATTATCTGCTGCTAAACCGCCAACTACATAGACATTTTTTTTATTTTCTCCAAGCTGAATGACTCTTTTTTTATAAATTTGATTTGCTACAAAATGCACATGGGATAATTTTGTTATAGAGTGTCTAAATCCATCGTCAATTGAAGCTCCTGTAATTTCACCTCCATATAAATGAGCTATAGGAATTTTAGATAAATTAGCAGCTACAGCTACAGATAAAATCTCATACCTATCGCCTAAAAGTAAAACTAAATCTGGTTTTATTTTTTTTAAAATTTTGCAGCTATTGCTTAAAGTGAGATTAAAAACTTTAATTATTGAAAAAATATCATCATAATATTTTTTTTGTTTAATTTTAAAATCTATATTAATTTTATTTTCTTTAATTTCTTTAAAAGAATTTCCATATTTTTTTGAAAAATGAGAGCCCCCTGCTACTAATTTTAAATTGAATTTTTTTTCATTTTTAATTTTTATGATTAAATTTTTTAAAATTCCGAAGTCTGCTCTGGTGGTAGTAAATACACAAATTTTCATAAAGTAATTCGTTGATCTTTAATAAAATTTTTTTTTGCTTTTTTTCCTAAAACAGAATTCCATAATTTTGGTGGCATCCCTCCTTCGGGTCTTTTACAGATAATGTTTTGATTAGAAAATATTTGACCTTTTTTAATTATTGTTTTTGCAACTATAGACTTTCGAACAATTTTTTTGATGCTTTTTTCATTTTTAGATAATTTTTTTATAGAGGAGCCCAATAATAATTCAGTGTCTCTTACACAATTTATAAATTCTACTAATTCTTTTGGTTCCAAACTAGCTTTATGATCTGGTCCCAATAATTTTTTTGAGATTGTGAAATGTTTCTCAATAACTTCTGCTCCTAATGATACGGCGGCAATACCAACACTATTATTTAAACTATGGTCTGAATATCCTATGCGTACTTTAAATTTTTTGTGTAAAAAAGGCATTACCCTCAAATTCACATCTTTTATTTTTGTAGGGTAATCTGTATGGCAATGCATCAAGAATAAGTTTTTTTTAATTTTTTTATTTTTTTTTAAAATTTTTAAGGCTCCTGCAATCTCATTGATAGTCGCCATGCCTGTAGAGATAAATATCTTTTTTGCTTTTTTTGCAATTCTTTCTATAAGTGGATAATTATTCAATTCACCGGATGGTATTTTTATGTCAAAAATTTTAAGACTAAATAGCTTTTCTAAACTTTCTTCGTCAAATACGCTGCTTAAGAATTTAATCTTATATTTTTTTGAAACATTAATTAGTTCTTGAATTTTTTTTTCATTTAATTCGTATTTTTTTAATAATTTGTATTGTGAAATTTCTTTTTTAAAGTTTTTTTTTTGATAATTAGCCGTAATTGAATTCTTTGTTACTAAATTTTCGGTTTTGTAAAATTGAAATTTAACATAATCTGCTTTTGCTTTTGCAGCAATTTTAATTAATTTTTTGGCTTTTTTGAGGTCTCCATTATGATTAACTCCTGCTTCTGCTATAACTATAGTTTTCATTTTATCTTAGTCACATTTTTTTTTAAATCTCTATCTATAAATAAATTTGCATTAATAAAACAACCAGAGGAAATTTTTACTTCTTGCTTAACAACTGTTCCGCTACCAACAAATGAGTTATTTTCTATTTTAACACCACCATTAATTTTGGCGCCTGTAGAAATATGGCAATGATTTCCTACTTTTACATCATGTTCTATTATAGCCCCAGTATTTATTATGCAATTATTTCCAATCACCGCATTTGCATTAATTATTACTCCATGCATAATTATTGTACCTTCTCCTATATGTGCTTTTTTGGAAATGTAAGCATTTGGTGAAATAATTTTTGGAAAATAAAATTTAAGTCTCTTTGCTTTTAAATATAATTTAGATCGTAAATTTAAGTTTTTTATTTGTCCAACAGAGATATGAGCGCTCTTAATATTTTTTCTAATTTTAACAAGATCTTTATCTTTGCCTAAATATTTGTATTTATAATTTTTAAGTTTTTTTTTTTTTTTGTTAACGAAACCTTTAATCTTAAACTTTTTTTGACATTCTATTATATCAATACAAGAATAAATGTGTGATCCCGAGCCTATTAAGAGAATATTTTTCATTATATATTATATGTTCAATATTTGAACATATTCACATAAAGTTGTTAAATAGTCAAAATTTTAATGAACGTTTCTTAATTACTCTAATAGTGGTTATACTAAGAATAGTCTAGATTTTAAGAATTTTTATCGAATTTTAATTTCTATTAAAAAAAAATTTTTTTCATTTCATTAATCAAGCCTATTAGGCTTTTAGCACTGATCAGTATTATAGGTTGCCGTGCTTCCATGCTCAGCATATCAACGTAAAGGTTAAACCCTTAGGGCTTCCTCTAACTTCAGGATGTGATAAATGAAAATCGTAGTTCAAAACACTGTCGTAAATACGAACTCTTGGAGGGTAGAATATTTGCAAAAAAATTATTAATTATATTCTAGACTATTTTAAACCCAGATCTTTCCAGTTTTCTATTATTGGAAATTTAAAGATTTTATATTTTTTTTTAACTAAGTTTGAAATAAATGAATTCATATCTAAATATTTATTTTTTTTTAAAATTTTTAAACAATCTTTTTTAATTAAATAAATTTCAAAATTAATAAAAATCTCATAAGATTTTTTTTCATTTATATTTAAAACCCTTGATCCTTTTGTAATTAATTCTCCATAAGATAACTTTTCTTCAATAGGTTTAGATACAATAGTAAAATCTGATTTTAAATTATTATGATACTCAATAAGGTCATTAATATTAAAATCAGTCCCTATATCACAATTAATTACAATAATATTGTCAGATTCTATTTCATCAACGTTTAATAAACTTAGTGAACCTGCTGTACCTAATTTTTTATTCTCAATAAGATAAGAGATATCAATTTTTTGTTTTCTGCCATCTTTAAAATAGTTAATAATTTTTTCTTTCAAATAATTTACCGAAAAATAAAACTTGTAAAAATTATATTTTTTGAAGTGAAATATTAAATTTTCAAGCATGGGTTTTCCATTAATTCTAATCATTGGCTTAGGTAAATATTTAGTTTTTGGTAACATTCTTGTGCCTAATCCTCCAGCCATAACAATAACTGGAATCTTTTTTAATATTTTTTTTTCTTTAGCAACAACTTCGATCAACTTTATGATTTTGCCGTCGTTAATTACGGGAAGAAATTTAATTTTTTCAGATAATTTTTCTAAATATTTTGAACTGATTTTATTCTTATGATTTTTTAAAACTTTTGATTTTCTATTCAAAACTTTTGCAATATCTATTTTTGTGCTCTTATATATAAGAAGTGATTTCCGAAAATCCCCTAGGGTAATGGTTCCAATAAATCTGTTTTTTGAGTCATGTACTAGGAGAATTTTTTTTTTTAGAAAATTAAATTTTTTGGTTGCTGTTTCAAATTTACAATTAATATTAATTAAATGTTTTTTTATATTTTTTATCTCATTTATTTTTATATTATTCATTTCAATTTTAATTTTAATTTTAATTTTAATTTTTTTAAATCTTTACTAACCAGCTTTTGTTGAAATCTTTTATCAAACCCTCCCTCAAAATTTACTCTTTTAAATTTGTTATGTTTTATTTTAAATTTTGAATTAATTCTTATTATAGTGTAATATTTTATGTAATTAAATCTATAAATATAAAATATATATCTTAAGAATTGTGATTAAAAAAAAAAATACTGCTAAAATTTATAATCTTCCAAAAGATATAAAATTTTGTACAAAATGTATCATTTCTAATCAGAGGCCTAGAATAAATTTTGATAAGAATGGTGTATGTAATGCATGTCTAAATGCAGAAAAAAAACAAAATATTGACTGGGTCAAAAGAGAAAAAAAATTAATTGAATTATTATCAAAATATAGAAAAAAAAATGGAAAATTTGATGTTATTGTTCCTTCTAGTGGCGGTAAAGATAGTGCAGTCGTAGCACACAAACTAAAATACAAATATAACATGAATCCATTGACTGTAACTTGGGCCCCAAGTGTTTATACAAATATTGGTTGGAAAAATTTTCAAGGTTTAATTAACTCAGGCTTATCAAATATTTTAGCAACACCAGATGCAAAAGTTCATCGAAGACTTACTAGAGATTCGTTAATAGAAATAGGCGACCCTTTTCAGCCTTTTATTTATGGACAAGTTAGCTTTCCTGTAAAAATGGCTTTAAAATTTGATATTGAATTAATTATGGATGGAGAAAATGGTGAAGAAGAATACGGTGGTGATCATAAATCATCAAGCAAATCATTTTCCCCAAAAGAGGAAAAAAAATTTTGGTTCTCAAATTTTGAAGCAAAAAAATGGCTGAATCAGGGTTACTCTAAAAAAGAAATTGATTTTTACTTACCTCCAAGCAACGATGAAATTTTATCTAAAAAAATAAATAGACAATTTTGGAGCTTTTATAACTTATGGGACCCTCAAGATCATTATTATTATGCCTCTAAACATACTGGATTTAAATCTAATCCTGATGGTCGCTCTGAAGGAACTTATTCCAAATACGCATCTTTAGATGACGCAATAGATGGTTTTCATTATTACTTTATGCTATTAAAATTTGGAATTGGCAGAGCAACTTCAGATGCAGCCCATGAAATTCGTGAAAAACATTTAACGAGAAGTGAAGCAGTAAAGCTTGTAAAAAAGTATGATACTGAATTTCCAATTAAAAATTATAAACTTTTTTTAGAATACTGTGATATAGATAATAAAAAATTTAATGAGATTTGCGATTCCTGGAGATCAGATCACCTTTGGTTCAAAAAAAATGGCAAATGGAAATTAAAAAAACAAGTGATATAAATAATGAATATTTGGTTAGATTGGAAAATATTAAATTATATTTTAGAAAAAAAAAAAAGTATATATTTATTTGGTAGATCTGAAGATTGGATTCCAAAAACTTTAAAAAGAATAGATAAATATAAATATAAAATTACAATACTTGATAATAATCCTACATATGAAAATACTTCTTTCAAAAGTATAAATGTTAGAAACCCAAATATTCTTAAAAATTTCAATTCTGACGAAGATTTTGTCATAATTACTGCAGAGCCAGAAACGATAGTTCCAGAATTAAAAAGATACGGTTTATTACCTGAAAAAAATTTTTGCTGCACACCTGAAATAAAAGAATGGGGAAATTTACAAAATATTAAAAAAAATTCTTCGAATATAATTTTTTCTTCTTCTGATTATTTTGACTTGGCTAGAGCAAGAAGTAGTAAACTTGGAGGTGGGATTTTTCTTGCAAATGTTCGAGATCAACACTATGAAAAAAAAATTGATGGTCAGTATAGACAAGTGATAAATCACAAAGACTACTACTATGTTGTTGAATTTGTTAAAAAAGAGCTTCACGTATTTGACAGATCTTTTAAATTAATTGAAAGATACAATCTTGACCAATCTAAAGATAAAAAGGAAAAACCCAATTATTGTGGCATAACTCACATTCCTAAAAAAAAAAGTTTTTTTGTTGCGAATGCTGGCTCAGACGAAATCACAATATATGACGATAAAAATTTTAAGTTACTAGACAAGATAATATTTTCAGATAAATCAAAAACTGTAGAGGATGGTCAGTGCCATATAAATGATATGACTGCTATGGGATCCAGTATTATTGTTTCTTATTTTTCAAGAGTAGGTCTTTGGAGAAAAGGAATTTTTGATGGTGGAATTTCAGAAATTGAAACTGATAATAATTTCAAAATAAACGATATTAAGACAGATTTGATGCAACCTCACAGTCCTGAGGTTATTAACGGTCAAATTTATGTTCTAGATTCTTTGAATAAAAGTTTATATTTAGGTACAAAAAAAATCGCAAAGTTTCCCGGTTTTGTCAGAGGTTTGAGTTTTGATGGTACATATTTTTACATAGGTCAAAGTGAAGATATGTACTTAAGTCAAGATATGGGATCAAATAAAAACGCAGTGATGTGTAATGCGGGTATTTATCAGTTTGATGAAGTTAAAAATATATCTAGATATTTATCTGTACCAGATGTAATGAATATTCACGACTTATTAGTCTGGTGATAAATTTTTTTCCAAAAAATACAAAATTTATTACAAAAAACCTCAGATGTTAACACTGGGGTTGTAACTAAAAGGTTTTCTATTTTTATTTTTAAACTATTTAAAATTTTTTTCAGTGCATAAATCAAGCCAATTGAGCTATTAGTACTGGTCAGCTGCACGCGTTACCGCGCTTCCACACCCAGCCTATCAACGTAGTGGTCTACTACGGCTCTATAGGAAGAACTAGTTTTGAGGTGGGTTTCCCACTTAGATGCTTTCAGCGGTTATCCCTTCCATACTTAGCTACCCGGCACTGCAGCTGGCGCTACAACCGGTCCACCAGTGGTATGTTCATCCCGGTCCTCTCGTACTAGGGACAAATCCTCTCAATTCTTCTACACCCATGGCAGATAGGGACC
>Ga0213866_10002193_pt1 | contig 13975 bp, 12 predicted proteins | sample PICome_11_FD_160079 | JGI IMG/M metagenome (GOLD analysis project Ga0213866, IMG submission 160079) | Coastal seawater microbial communities near Pivers Island, North Carolina, United States - PICO284 | ecosystem: Environmental > Aquatic > Marine > Coastal | place: USA: North Carolina...
AATGCGGAACTTAATGCATCGGCAAGAGGTACTAAAGATAAGTCACGGTCAAACTCACCCTGTGGACGACCAAAATGTGAAATTATCACTACTTTCGCATTCTTTTCGATTAAATGTTTTATAGTCGGAATAACTCGCAAAAGACGGGTGTTGTCCTCAACTCGGCCATTTTTCATGGGTACATTGAAGTCAACACGGCAAAGTACAACTTTGTCGTTTAATTCTAGGTCACTGAGAGTTTTTAAGTTCATATCTTGAAAGCATTTTTTTATTTTGCAGTATGTATACACACAACATAAAAAAATTACAAGCTTGCAAATAATTTAGCTACGTCAATCATTCTCACTGAGAAGCCCCACTCATTATCATACCATGATGCAATACGGACGAACTTACCGTCTATTACTTTTGTGCCACGAGAATCAAAAATAGAGCTGTTAGGGTTGTGGTTATAATCAATAGAAACCAATGGTTCATCATTATATCCAAGCACGCCTTTTAGTTCATTTTCAGATGCGTTCTTAATTAGTGAGTTAACTTCCTCAACGGATGTTTCTTTGCCAGCATCAAAAGTTAGGTCAACCATTGAAACGTTAGGGGTAGGGACGCGCACCGCGCAGCCGTCAAGCTTGCCTGATAGTTCAGGTAAAACTATGCCTAATGCTTTAGCTGCACCTGTGGATGTTGGAATCATAGAAGATGATGCTGTTCTTGCACGTTGTAAGTCTTTGTGAGAGCCGTCCAAAACGTTCTGGTCGTTAGTAAATGCATGAACTGTAGTCATGAAACCACGTTCAATTCCGATATTGTCATTAAGAACTTTTGCAACTGGTGCAAGACAGTTTGTTGTGCATGAACCAATTGATATAACCTTATGTTCTGGTTTTAAAGTGTCATTATTAACGCCATAAACTATAGTTGCGTCAGCATCACCAGCAGGGGCAGATATCATAACTTTTTTAGCACCGGCCTCAATATGCATAGCGGCTTTTTCACGCTTGTTGAAAACGCCAGTACATTCCATAACTATATCAATGTCTAATTCTTTCCATGGAAGTTTTAATGGATCACGTTCGTGGAATAATTTAATCTCACCACGACCCATGTCGATATTATCACCAACTTGCTTAGCTTGGCAAAAAGTTCCGTGAACCGAATCGTATTTTAATAAGTGTAAGTGCTGGTCAATTGAAGCGGGGCCGTTTACCGCAACAACCTCAACGTCATCTCGTTCATATTCAGTTATCGCCCTCAAAACGCAACGTCCTATTCTCCCCAATCCGTTAATAGCTATTCTTACAGTCATCTTATTCCCTTTCTCTTAGTGGTATTTTATTTTTTATTTAGTTTGTCTGTTACACGCTCAACAACTTTGTCGGCAGTTATGCCAAAATTCTCGTACAGGTCATTTATTGGAGCTGATGCACCAAAACCTTCCATGCCGACGAATATTCCGTGTGGCCCTATGAATTTTTCCCAACCTTGTCTAATTGCAGCTTCAATTGCAACTTTTACACTATCATTGCAAAGCAGGCTTACTTTATAGTCACTATCTTGTTGGTTGAATAATTCAATACAAGGAACTGAAACAACTCTTGTGCCGATTCCTTGTTGTTGCAATTTTTCTCTTGCGTTGATGGCTATCTCAACTTCAGAACCGGTAGCAAATATAGTAGTTTTTAGGTCGCCTTCAGCTTCTGCTAAAATATACGCACCTTTTGCGCATTTATTCTCAGCTGTAAATTCAGTTCTTTGAAGTGGAACTCCTTGTCTTGTAAGTGCAAGTACTGATGGAGTGTTTTCAGTTTCTAATGAAAGTTGCCAACATTCGGCAGTTTCAACAGCGTCAGCCGGGCGATAAACATTTAAATTAGGAATGGCACGAAGCGATGCAAGATGTTCTACAGGTTGGTGAGTTGGCCCATCTTCACCCAGACCGATAGAGTCATGCGTCATAACATATACAACACGTTGTTGCATAAGAGCTGAAAGTCTTATTGAGCCACGGCAATAATCAGTGAACACTAGGAATGTTCCGCCAAATGGAATGAAGCCACCATGCAGGGCGATTCCGTTCATAGCTGCTGCCATTGCATGTTCACGGATTCCGTAATAAATATAACGTCCAGAGAAGTCGTCAGACGAAATTGGTTGAAGGCTATCTGTTTTTGTAAGGTTTGAACCTGTAAGGTCGGCACTTCCGCCAATAAGCTCAGGGGCAAGGTCGGTTAGAGTTTTTAAAACTTCGCCTGATGCTTTACGAGTTGCCCATTTTGGTTTTTCTTCTGCATATGATTTTTTCAAATTCTCAACAGCATTTTGCAAATCAGCAGGTAGCTTGCCTGAAATCAATCTTTCAAATTCAGCTTTCTTATCTGTATCAAGAGCATTTAGTTTTTCATTCCAATCATTTTCAGCATTTTGACCACGAGAGCCAATTTCACGCCAGTTATTTAATATTTCTTCCGGAACTTCAAATGCAGGAGCGTCCCAGCCAAGAGCCTCTCTTGTGCCTGCAATTTCGTCATCACCAAGTGGAGCGCCATGCGAAGAGTTTTTTCCCGCTTTAGTAGGTGCGCCAAATGCGATAGTAGTTTTGCATGCTATCATAGATGGTGTGTTTGTAGCTTTTGCTTTTTCAATAGCGTTGCGAATTTCAGAAGGGTTGTGTCCGTCAATTTCCTGAACATCCCAACCGCTTGCCTCAAAGCGTTTCTTCTGGTCATCAGATGTTGTAAGGTCGGTTGAACCGTCAATTGTTATGCCGTTATCATCAAAAAGAACGATAAGCTTGTCTAATTTTAAGTGACCAGCCATTGATATTGCTTCGTGGCTGATGCCTTCCATAAGGCAACCATCACCTGCAATAACGTATGTGTGGTGGTCAGTTATGTCGTCACCAAAACGCTCGGCAAGCATACGCTCGGCAATTGCAAAGCCAACTGAATTTGCGATTCCCTGACCTAGGGGGCCAGTTGTTGTTTCAATTCCTTGAGCGTGGCCATATTCTGGGTGACCTGCTGTTTTTGCTCCCCATTGACGGAAATTCTTTATCTCCTCAATGGTCATATCTTCATAGCCTGTAAGGTATAATAGTGAGTATATAAGCATTGAGCCATGACCTGCTGACAAAATGAAACGGTCACGGTCAGCCCAATCAGGATTTTTAGGGTTGAATTTTAAAAAGTCGCTAAACAAAACAGTGGCAACATCAGCCATACCCATAGGCATTCCCGGGTGGCCTGAGTTTGCTTTTTGCACCGCATCCATTGATAAAGCACGGATTGCATTAGCCATTTTTATGATTTGTTCATCGGAGTTTTTACTGCCTTGTTCTTCAGATTTGTTCAGCATTTTGTGTCATCTTCCCTGTAGAAATTAATTCCAACGTGGCTTATATAGGAAAAATCTGGTTTTTTCAATTTATTTTTAAACCGTTACTATACTAACTCAAAGCCGTCTTGTTCTTGTTGGTTTGCGCGTTCATCCTCAATTCTTTCAACGTAGGAAGTTGCAACTTGTTCTTGCGAAGTGGATTGGTCTTCAGTCGAGTTCCGCCTATCCGAAGGACGATAAGATTTATAAGCTGCATAGGATGCCAATGCAGCAAAGATTGGAAGCGCGATTTTTGGGCTTACTTGCTCCTCTTCGTCATTTTGCTTTACAGGCAATAGCTCTCTAATTGCTGCCCCTGTCATCATAGCAGATGTTGCGAGTGACAGAAGGGGCCATGAATTGTCTGTTGGTGTGTGTATGTCATAGTCAAGGGCTTGTCTAATGCCTCTAGCTCCTTGTTGAACTATTCTTGATATTGTACTTTGAGAGGTTGGCTCTTGAGCTGTGTTTGTTTAATTTTCTTCCATTTGTAGTGGCTGAGTTTCCATATTCATTTTGCATTTGTTGTTGTTGTTAAATGTATAGTGTATACGCTTGATATTTTAGAAGTAAATATTTTAATTTTACATTGTGGGGCTTTGTTTTTTCATATTTTGTTAATCATTTCTTTATATTTATTAGGGTATTATGTATAGGTTATTAACAAAAAAATAATTACATTTTAACGTATATTAGTAGTTTTATGAAAAAACATTTTTATTTAAAGGCGTTGTATATGTCTTTCTATTCCAAGGAGTTTTATAGGGAGGTTTTGCAGAATCGCAAAGGCCTTGGGTTTGCTCACCTTTTCTTCATTAACCTAATAGCCGCTATTATTATATCAGCACTTTTGTTCAATAAAGTTCAGAGTATGGATGAAAAAGAACTCGCTGATAAAATTACTTACGAGATGTTTGAAAATTCAGAACTTACATTTGAAGAGAATTTGAACCGCATTTTGGATGTTGTGTCGCAAATTCCTAAAGTTACTTTTAAAAGTGAGTTTGTGTATGTTGATGAAAAACAGCCTTATTATATTCAGGATCCTGTTTCAGGTAAAGATCTGGTCATATTTGACACCACAGGATATCACAATAGCTTAGAGGGGACTGATGCCTTTATGCTTATTACAAAAAGTAGAATCGTTTCAATTAAGAAAAAGGGTGTTGAGCAGGTTCATTATATTTCAGAGATGACGAAAGAACCTGATAACGAAGATGGGTTAAACGTTATGTTTGATCTTATATCGCAAATTCCTAAAATTACTATAAGTAATGGACTAGCTTCAATAGAGGAGGAGTCTCCGTACTTTATAAATAATGAAGCTGGCCAACCTGTTTTAATAATAGACACAAGCGGTCAATACACTTCTCTTTCAGGGCAAAAGGCTGCAATATTAATAACTAAGGATAAGATAATATTAAGCCCGGTTTTAGCCTCTATGATATCATCTGAAGAACCTGGGGCTGTCATAAAAGAAGAAATTCCGATAGCTGATATTAATTCAGACTTAGTGTATCATGGTCTTATATATTTATTTGAAACCGTACGTTCTTTTGTGCTATGGGCAGTGCCGCTTATACTCTTCCCGTTGTTGTTAATTATATCTTTTGTTGTTACTCTGGTGGTGGTTTTAATGTTAGCGATTATTGCATTGTTATTTGGAAAAATAGCTAAATTAGCTGATTTTGAATATGAGAATTCTCTTCGTTTGACGTCTTATGCCATCACTCCGGTGTTTTTTGCGAATGCTTTTTTACCTGATATGTTTGAAAGACAGAATTTAATGTATATTATTATTTCATGCGCATATATGTATTATGCTATAAGTGCTAATGCTAAAGTACAGGAAACTAATAATACCGTAGTTTAACGATGGAACTAATTAGAAAAAAAATTGAGGAATATAAAAGGCAGCATCATAAAAAGCGCCGCTCGATGGAGGCGTATTATGATAAGCTTATAAAAGCCTCCTTAATAGTTTCAATCGTGCCAATAATAGTTTTAGCGATACTTATCGTATATGGGAGATTGACATTTGTTGAAGGCGTTTCAAGTTGTATAGCGGTTTTCTTCAGTTCGATGTTATTTGCAAAACCTTATCTGGACGACCTTTCTTCGTTAACTGCTTATGTTGATGACTTAACTGTGGGCAAAAACCCTGAAGCGCCGCATCTAAGTTTCTTAAATAATGTTGAACAGCTTTCGCAATCAGTTCTTACATTGCAAACAAAGTGGGGGGAGAAGGCTGTTCAACTTGAGGCCGCCCTTGCCGAAAGTAGTATATTGTTTGATACTATTCCTGATGTACTTTTGATGGTAGATAAGAATTTAAATATATTAAGGGCGAATAATGCCGCCATAAATTCATTTCGTCGTGGCATCGTTGTTATGAATTTAAAGGACATGACTGATGATACTAAGCTAATTAATTGTATAGACTCAGTTTTGAAGAGCGGGCAGGGTGAGGCTGTAGAAATAACATTAAAGTCAAATAATAAGGTTCAGGATTTTCTGGTTATGGTAGAGCGGTTCCCTGTTCAGTCAATAGTAGGAATTGCAGCGGTTGTTATAATGCACGATATAACCGAAGAAAAGCGCCGTAAACAATTGCTAAAAGATTTCGTTGCTAATGCAAGCCATGAAATTCGAACTCCATTAACAAGTGTTATAGGGTTCTTGGAAAACCTTAAAACGTTGGATGAAGAGGAAGATGATGTTAATTTAAGAAGAAAAACTCGTAAGAAGTTTTTCGGTATTATGACAGACCAAACTAACCGTATGTCTAAGCTGGTTAATGACTTATTGTCATTATCTAAAGCTGAAATGAATGATAGTGAAGCACCTTCTGAAGCCGTCAATATTGAAGGGATGTTAAAAGAGATAGTTAATCGTCTGCAGCATTTTGCGGATGAGAAGAATATAAAAATAAAAATGAAAGCTATAAAAAACTTACCTACAGTATTAGGTGACTATGATGAGCTTTCGCAAGTTTTTACTAATTTGTTAAGTAATGCAATTAAATATGGAAAAGATAACAGTAATATTGATATAACAAAAATTATTGCTACTGACTTTTCACGTTCAGTACAAATGCCAAAAGATTGTAGTAAGCTGTTGTTAATATCCGTAAAAGATGAAGGTGAGGGGATATCTGAGGAGCATTTGCCTAGGATAACTGAGCGTTTTTACAGAGTTGATAAAATACGCTCACGTAAAGTTGGTGGAACAGGCCTTGGGCTTGCTATTACTAAACACATTCTTTATAGGCATATGGGCGACCTTGTGGTTGAAAGTAAGCTTGGAGTGGGGAGTACCTTTACAGTTAGAATGCCAATCGTTGAATAGTTTTTGTATGAAAAGTTCATGGAATTAAATATAGAGATAAATTGTGAGAGTGATAAATGGAAAGGCTTCTTAGCAGATGCCGAGCTAATCTTAAATGATTTAGCTAATAAGGCCTTAGAGGAAATTGGTGTTTCAAATAGTGTAGAGTACGTTGAGATATCAGTTTTATTGACTGACAATAATAACATCCGAAAATTAAATAGGGATTATAGAGGAAAGGATAAGCCGACAAATGTTCTTTCGTTTCCTTTAGAGGAGCATGATGCAGGTAATTATAATAGTGTAGCCGAGCAGATGTTATTAGGGGATATTGCATTAGCTTACGAAATAATATTACAAGAAGCTAATGAGCAGGAAAAGAGCTTTAAACATCATTATACACATCTGGTATTACATGGAATTTTGCATTTACTTGGCTATGATCATATTGAAGAAGATGACGCTGAGGAAATGGAGTCAATCGAAATCAATGTATTAGAGAAAATGGAGGTAGCAAACCCATACTAAACTTATTTGCTACTTGCCTATAAGTTTATCACATGGATTTGGTTCGTTGTTCTTTTTGTTTTTGTATTAAATCAGCATAGCCTGATTCTTGTGACGAACTTTTTTTTGCTTGGCTGATTTCATCTCGCTTGTGACTCCTGCTGATTATCGAGTCTACAGCTTCAACATGTGAATTAATATATTTATCCAGGTTTTCACTATCTAAAGATTCGTTTCCGGCAGTTCTACGTAAGAATCTCTTTGCGTGGCTTATAGCCGTTTCGTCTTTTGTGTTAGCTCCTTCTGTAATAAATGGGTCAACATATTTGTTATAAAATTCCGTAGCATGTTTTCTTTCAGACTCTTCGGAAGTGAGAGGAGTAGATTCATCTGAAGTTCCGTATATTTTTTCATTTACAGACCGTTGAACAGAGTTTTGTATAATATCTTTAAATGCTTGTGACTTCATCTGTTCTTGTGTACCTGTTGGTTTTTTTTGAGAAGGGGCGTCCTTTTTGTCAACAAATGTGTAACTGTCTGAAATTTCGCGTGCGCGTGCAGCTTCTTCACTCTGTAAAGCAGAGTTTTTAGTGTTTCGACTAAATGCATCACTTATAAAGTTTTTAACGGATGTGCCTACTTTTTCAAAAAAGTTACCAGATGGAAGTTCTTCTTTTTCAAAACTATATGATTGGGATATTTCATCTGCATTTTCTACGTTGGCAGTAGTTTTCCTTGCTGACTTTTCTGATTTTGAGATATTCTTTGCGTATCTATCATCGGCTTCTTGTCGGAATTTCTTGTTGTTATTGTACAAATCTTCTCTGCTTGCGCTTTGATGAATTATGGTCTCGGCAGCATCTGTATGTGCGTTAACGTATAGATCAACGTTGCTACTAGTTAGTCTGTCGTCTCCAGTAACATTTTGTAAAAATCTTTTAGCGTTTCTTTGCGCTATTTCAATGTCAGAAGTTTCTGCATTATTGGGGTTCTCAAGCGGTGTTACGTATAGATCAAGAAATTCTAACGCGTCGTTTCTTGTTGCCTGTTCTTCATTGGGTAAGCTAAGGCTTCTTGGAGATATCTTCCCTTGTTGAGCATGGTGCTGTGTTGTTCGAACTGATATATTAGTAGAGTATCTATTTATGTCCTTATTTGCGGCTCTGTATGCTTTATCTTGCGTGCTCATTGAGTCGCTGCTATTTAATGTATCGTTATTTGTTTTTGTCATTTTCCCCCTCAGAAAATTACTTTTTAAGAAAGTATTTTTTGCATGATTGTAACACAATTGGTTCTATTGGGCAAATTTGTAATTTTTTTTATCTTCATTTTTATAAAAAAATATATATTATATAAGATATTAGGGAGGTGGTTATTAGAAAATTTATGCATATTATTTATATATATTAAGAAAAAAGTAATAAAGCTTCGCTACAATTACTTGAATAAGATATTTATATTTGCAACTTTTTTAATTATTGGTTATTGTTAGTAAATATGAAAGACACTAAAAATCAGGATGATACACCTACTTCTGTGGGTGCCGTAACAGAAGATGACGATCCCGGGGAGTCGATGACGCATCCTATTGAGGGTGCTAGAAGCGATGCAAAGGAAGTTAAACCTGGCCTTGTTAAAAGGTTTAGAGGTCGTGTTAACAAATTATTTAGCCTAAAAAATTCCAATACAATTGAGAAAGAAGTTGCCGAGCTTATTGATGAGCATGATCCTGAAGGTGTGCATATTACTGAAGAGGAAAGAAGTATCCTTAGCAATGTTTTGAGTATAGGTGAGTCAAAAGTTCATAATGTTATGATACCCAGAACTGATATAGTCGCGATTGAAGATGTAAAAGGGTTGGATGATATCAGAAAGATACTTATTGAGCAGGAGCATACAAGAATGCCTGTATATAAAGGGTCGCTTGATAATGTTGTTGGTTTTTTGCATATCAAAGACGTTATTCCGTTCTTGGGTGCGGACAAGAAGTTCAATTTAAGCAGTGTGATAAGAAAGATATTGTACGTTCCTCCTTCAATGAGAATTGTTGACTTGCTTGGCAAAATGCGTTCGGAGCGTGTTCACATGGCATTGGTGCTAGATGAATATGGTGGAACTGACGGGCTTGTTACTATGGAGGATCTCATGGAGGAAATAGTTGGTGAGATTGAGGACGAGCATGATGATGTTGGTGATGAAGAGGAAATCAAAAAGATATCGGATGGTGTTTTTGAGGTAAATGCAAGAGTGGCGGTAGATGATCTTGATAAAAAGTTGAGAGTTGAACTGAAGACTGGTAGTGAGGATGAAGATTTTGATACGGTTGGAGGTTTGATTTTCTTTATGCTAGGGCATGTACCAGAAAAAGGGGAGGAGATAGAGCATCCTTCTGGCTACATATTCAAGGTGTTGGAAGCCGATGAGAGGCGTGTCAAAAAAATACAGGTTTCCAAAAGTTAAAATTCATAATGAATATTTAATCTTTCTACTTATCTAGGGTTATGGTTGACTTGTTATTTTTTATAAATTATGTTCGTCGTAATATTTTTTAAATAAATGTAACTTATAGTTAATTTAAGATCGGTATTTTTAAATTCTTTTTTGTTAATTTTTTTACTTTTTTGTAGACATGAATTTAAAATACTGCTTTTATATATTAACTAATTAAGTAGATGATGACCCTCGTTTAGATATATTTTAGCTTGGGTTGTATGAGGTATTTTATGTCAGATGAACGTATCAACATTACAAGTGTTTTAGAGTCTAAAAAAGCACTTCTTCAAGGTAAAAAGTCTTTAGCTATGGATAGTTTTGCTAGCATATATAGTGAAAAAGCTACCGAAAAAGCATCATCAGAAGGGGTATCGGGAAGAAACCAAGTCAATGTAAGGCTGGTTGCGGATAATCTTCAGGCTGATGTTAAAAATGAAGTTGGAGTAAAGAGGGTACTTGAACAATTTAAAAATTGGGAAAGTAAAAGATCAGCATTCAAAAAGGGAGTGAATGATTCGAAATCTGATATTGATTCCGGTCATACACCTATTTACAGGCAGATAATCGCAAATAGTGTACAAAAATAATATTTTAATTAGTTGATTGCAAATTTAGTAAAACTCTAGTAATTTGCACCGCATGCATGAAATCATACAATTTATATTAAAAGCCGTTGAGGGCTGGGGCTACTGGGGAGTTTTTGTTCTCATGGTGGTTGAAAGTTCTTTTATACCTTTTCCAAGTGAAGTTATTATAGTTCCCGCTGGTTATTTGGCTTATCAAGGGAAGATGAATCTGGGTATTGTCATATTGATGGGTACTTTAGGCAGTCTTGTCGGAGCTTTGATAAATTATTATCTTTCTATTTTTATCGGAAGAGCCGTAATAATAAAGTTCGGTAGATATTTTTTAATATCCGAAGACAAGCTAGAAAAGTCCGAGGAATTTTTTAAGAAGCATGGTTCTTTTTCTACCTTCACAGGTAGGCTTGTACCGGTAATTAGGCAACTGATATCAATACCTGCTGGCCTTTCAAGGATGAATATAATCAAGTTTTCGTTCTTTACTTCTTTAGGGGCGGGGATATGGGTAGCTATATTGGCATTTCTAGGTTATTTTATAGGGCATAATGAAGAGCTTTTAAAAGAATATACAAAGATAATAATTATAACTTTATTGGTTTTGGTTGTTGTAGCAATTGCTTTATATATCTATATACATAACAAAAAGTCAGAAAAAACTTCTAATAAATCGTAGATTTTTAATTTTTGTTGTTGCACTTTGCCTGAGAATGGTTTAAGTATCAGCTCTCTTTTTTTTGCGGGTGTGGCGGAATTGGTAGACGCGCTAGATTTAGGTTCTAGTACCGCAAGGTGTGGAGGTTCAAGTCCTCTCACCCGCACCAAATAGAGTTAAGTTTATGGTGTATTTTATACATTCATCTAAATATTTTTTAGCTTGTTCTTGCTAGAATTTTTAATCTCATTTATTTTTTTTGTTTTGAATGGTGCCTGGGACGTATCCTGAGTTTGTCTTCCATTGGTATGGTTTTCTGGATTTAACTGAAAATATGTAAGCTATTAATCCAATTATGATAATTATAAACATAAAGTACAAAGCGCACCCATGCTGCCCTCTTTTTCTATTTTATTCATTTAATGCATGTAGTTTAACCAACTTAGTCTATTAAAATACCTGTTTTTATATACAAATTTATTGCAAATCTGAAAAAAATCCTTATACAGGATGCTTTAAAATAAAAAATGCCATTTGAAATAGGTTTGATTATGCAAGTTACCGAGTTAAAAAATGAAGGTCTGAAAAGAGAGTTTGAGATTACTCTTGAAGCCAAAGACATTAATAAAAAGATTGAAGACCGTTTGGCTAAAGCGGCTAAAACAATCAAAATGCCAGGCTTTCGTCCGGGTAAGGTTCCTATAAGTCTTGTTAAGAAAAAGCATGGTAAAGAAATATTGGGTGAAGTATTGGAACATGCGGTAGCTGACAGTTCTCAAAAAGTTCTAAAAGAAAGAGAGCTAAACCCTGCAATGCAGCCTAAAATAGAAATATCATCTTTTGACCCTGAAAAAGAAAGTGATGATCTTGTATATAGCTTGTCATTTGAGGTGTATCCTGAGGTTCCTGAGGTTGACTTAGGAAAGATCAAGATTGAAAAAAGCGTAATCGAGGTAACTGAGAAAGAAATCAATGACGGTATGGATAGGTTGAAGCAGTCACAAAAAAGCTTTGAGCCTATTAAGAAAGCACGTGCTGCTAAAAAAGGTGATGCTGTTTCTATTGACTTCCTTGGTAAAACTGATGGTGAGCCGTTTGAAGGTGGTGCTGCTAATGACTTCCAGCTTGAGCTTGGTTCGGGTCAGTTCATTCCTGGCTTTGAGGAGCAGTTGGAAGGTGCTAAAAAGGGTGATAAAATCGTTGTTAAGGTTCAATTCCCTGAGCAGTATGGTGCTGCTGAATTAGCAGGTAAAGATGCTGAGTTCGATGTGACTATAAAAGGTGTTTTGGAAGCAAAAGAGCCTGAAGTTAATGATGAGTTTGCTGAAAAACTAGGGATGGAAAATCTAGAAAAGTTAAAGGATGCTATTAAAGAGCAAATAACTCAGGACTTTGAAATGATAACCCGTACTAAGCTTAAGAAAGATATCTTTGATGCTTTTGACGAAAGCTATAAGTTTGACGTTCCTGAGTCTATGGTTGAAATGGAGTTTAAATCAATAAAAGAAAGCTCTCAAGCATCTGAAGAGAGCAAGGACATTGATGAGAAGGAAGCCAAGGAGCAGGACGAGGAATTCAAAGGACTTGCTGAAAGAAGAGTGCGACTAGGAGTGATCTTGGCTGATATAGGAAGAAAAAATTCTATCAATGTTACTGAGGATGAGCTTAGAAAATCAGTATTTGAGCAAGCTCGTAACTACCCAGGTCAGGAGCAGAAGATTATAGAGTTCTATCAAAAGAATGCAGAAGCGCTTGATAGGCTAAAAGGTCCTATATTGGAAGATAAAGTTGTGGACTTTGTGGTAGGTAAGATTAAGGCCACTGAAAAGAAGGTTACAACTGAAGAATTGTTGAAATTTGAGGCCGAAGGCGAGGAATAAGACTTTATCTTAAGTTTTATCCACCGAAAATTTAATTTTTTTAAAGCCGTTAAATCGTTGTTTTATATGATTAACGGCTTTTTTTCATTGTTCCTATTTTAAGAATGTTAACTTCTTTTTACTCTAACTCTTGCTATGTAATAAGTTGTTCTCTATATTTGTCATATACAAACAACAACTTATTGAGTAGGTAATGGTATGAGTGATGTTTTGGAGACGTATATGGACTTGGTTCCTATGGTCGTTGAGCAGACGAACAGAGGTGAAAGGTCTTATGATATATTTTCACGTCTTTTAAAAGAGAGAATTATTTTTTTAAATGGTCCTGTACATGATGGGATGTCAAGTCTTGTAACAGCACAGCTTTTATTCTTGGAGTCTGAAAATCCCGATAAGGACATATATATGTACATCAACTCACCAGGAGGAGTTGTTACATCAGGTTTGGCTATCTATGACACAATGCAATATATACGCCCAGATGTTTGTACCTTATGCGTAGGTCAGGCTGCGTCGATGGGGTCTTTGCTTCTTACTGCGGGCACTAAAGGAAAAAGGTTCGCATTGCCGAACGCGCGCGTGATGATACATCAGCCATCAGGTGGTTTCCAAGGGCAGGCAACTGATATGGAAATCCATGTGAAGGAAATATTGGAATTAAAAGGGCGTCTAAATAAAATGTATGTTAAGCATACGAGTAAGAGTCTTTCTGTTATTGAGAAAGCAATGGAAAGAGATAATTTTATGACGGCTGAGGCTGCGAAAGATTTTGGATTGGTTGATAAGGTTATATCCAGCCGCCCGGATCAAGTTAAAAAATAAAAAACTTTAAGAAGGTTAATTAGATGGTTAAATCTGACGGACAAGACTCAAAAAATACCCTTTATTGTTCTTTTTGCGGTAAAAGCCAGCATGAAGTTAGGAAGCTTATAGCAGGTCCTACGGTTTTTATTTGTGATGAGTGCGTTGAACTTTGCCTTGATATAATTCGTGAGGAAAGTAAGTCTGCATTGGTTAAAGACGGTGACGGAGTTCCTAATCCTAAGGACATTTGTAAGGTCTTGGATGATTATGTTATTGGTCAGGATGAAGCTAAAAAAGTTTTATCTGTTGCAGTTCATAACCACTATAAGCGTCTTGCACATGCTGAAAAAGGA
>Ga0213866_10002194_pt1 | contig 13971 bp, 14 predicted proteins | sample PICome_11_FD_160079 | JGI IMG/M metagenome (GOLD analysis project Ga0213866, IMG submission 160079) | Coastal seawater microbial communities near Pivers Island, North Carolina, United States - PICO284 | ecosystem: Environmental > Aquatic > Marine > Coastal | place: USA: North Carolina...
TGGTGCTAATATCCTCGCTGTGTGTATCGTATTGTTTGCTTTTACCACTATGCTGGGCTGGAGCTACTACGGTGAGCGCTGTGCGGAGTTTTTGGTAGGCCCGAAAATCATTGTTCCCTACCGTATTCTCTGGGTACTGGGCGTGTTTCTAGGCACGCAGATGACGCTCGATATGGTGTGGAAGCTGTCAGATGCGCTCAACGGACTGATGGCAATCCCCAATCTGATTGCATTAATCTTTCTCTCTCCTGTGGTGTTTAAATTGACTCGAAGATATTTTGCTCAGCCGGAAATGGGCGCTGAAACTGTCGATCACGAGCGCTGAAATGTCTGAGAAACAGAGTCCTAAACTGGTTATTGCTATATCGTCCACCGCGCTTTTCGATATGCGAGAGAGCCATAGGGTGTATGAAGAGGAGGGCGTCGCTGCCTATGCGGAGTATCAGCGCCAACACGAGGATGTGATCCTTGAACCCGGTGAGGCTTTCCCGTTGGCGTCAAAGCTATTGCATATCAATGAAAAATTGGGTGGCGATCCCAAGGTTGAGATTATTCTGCTATCCAGGAATTCTGCTGATACCGGACTTCGCGTATTTAACTCTATTGCCCACCACAATCTCAATATCACCAGAGCAGCATTTTCCGGTGGAGGAAGTCCCTATCGCTATGTCTCTGCTTTTGCCTGCCATTTATTCCTGTCCACCAACGCAACAGATGTGCGCAGTGCACTAGATCAGGGTATGGCGGCCGCCACATTAATCCCCTCACAGGGTGGTTCAAATAGCTCTGATGAGCTGCGTTTTGCCTTCGATGGTGACGCGGTATTATTTTCTGATGCTTCGGAGCGCATCTTCAAAGAACAGGGACTGGATGCCTTTACAGAAAATGAAAAGCAATCCGCTCATACACCCTTAGACCCCGGGCCATTTAAGAATTTTCTTGAGGCGCTGCATGGGCTTCAAGCGGAATTTCCCAATGATCAATGTCCCATACGCACTGCGCTGGTCACGGCGCGCGCCGCACCGGCACATGAGCGAGTAGTGCGAACCCTGCGGGATTGGAATGTGCGTATCGATGAAAGCCTGTTCCTCGGTGGTTTAACTAAGGGCGATTTCCTTAAGTCATTTGGCGCTGATGTGTTCTTTGATGATCAGCAGATGCACTGTTCATCGGCCAGTGAATTTGTCGCCACTGGTCATGTGCCCCATGGCGTGGCCAATGAAAAATAGATCTCTGAATAAAAAGAGTTCTAAATAAGAAAACTGTCTAAGTGCTGTTGAGTGGCAGTCGCTAGCTAGAAATATTATAGTGCTTCTGCTCTATAGGGCTAGAGCAGTGCGAATTTAACACCCATCCCCAACAACAACAGTGCTATGCCAGTCTGCAGCAGATTGCCAGGTATTCGAGTGGCTAGTTTAGTCCCCAAATGAATGGCTGGCAGGGATCCGACCAGCAGACTAAATAGTAGTAGAAAATCGACATTTCCCAAGATAAACAAATGCCCCAATCCGGCTATCAGTGTCAGTGGCACAGCGTGAGATATATCGGTGCCAACTATTTTGATAGCCTTTAGATGGGGGTAGAGGACCATTAGTACAGCGGCTCCAAAAGCACCGGCACCCACAGAGGAGAGGGTGACAAAGATACCCAGGAAAATACCGGCAAATAAAACCACGGCATCGGCATTTTTCTTAGGAACCATTTGTCTATTCAATCCCTGATTTTCCAGCCTAGGACGAAATAAAATCACCAGTGCAGTAAGTACCAGCATAATTCCCAGGCTGTGGGTCAAAATCGATTCATATTGAGAGGCATCAGTAAAGACATCACCTAAAAACCGCGCGGTTAATACAGAGGCGGGTATGCTGCCAGCCGCTAGAAATGCAACAATCCGCCACTCAACGGTCTTTTGTCGCGCATGGCTAACCATTCCCCCGGCTTTGGTGATGGCGGCGTACAAAAGATCAGTCCCTATGGCAATATGGTAGGGAAAGCCAAACAGAATTAGTAGCGGTGTCATCAGCGACCCGCCGCCGACCCCAGTTAGCCCGATGGCTAGACCTACAGCTGCTCCAGCGGCAATGTACAACAATAAATCGATCATAGCGGTGATTGGATTGATAAAAACCGGCGCACTTTAACAACTGTACTTGATTCTAGGAAGTAATTAAATTGTATACTTTTATAGCTTAAACGAATATGGTTAAACTACTTTTCAACGGCCCAGCGAGGAGTTGTCGATGAAATTACAACAGTTGCGCTATATCTGCGAAGTAGCCAAGCACGACCTCAATGTTTCCGCCACTGCGGCCAGTCTGTACACCTCTCAGCCGGGTATCAGCAAACAGATCAAATTACTGGAGGAGGAGCTGGGTGTTGAGATTTTTACTCGAAGTGGCAAGCACCTGACCAAGATAACCCCCACTGGACAGCAAATTATAAAAATTGCTTCCAATATCCTCAATCAGGCAGACAGTATCAAGCAGTTGACCCGAGAGTATAATAGTCCGGAAACTGGCAGTTTGTCGGTGGCTACCACCCATACCCAGGCACGCTATGCCTTGCCAAAGGTTATTCAAGGTTTTATTGATAAGTATCCCAATGTGTCGCTGCATATGCATCAGGGTACCCCGCTGCAGATCTCAGAAAAAGCTGCCGACGGCACGGTTGATTTTGCGATAGCTACCGAGGCCCTAGATCTGTTTTCCGATTTAATTATGATGCCCTGTTATCGCTGGAACCGCTGTATTCTGGTGCCCAGAGACCATCCATTGGCCTCCGTCAAACAGATCTCACTGGAGGATATTGTCAACTATCCAATTGTTACCTATGTATTTGGCTTTACGGGGCGCTCAAAACTCGATGAGGCTTTTAACCAGTTGGGTCTAACGCCAAAGGTGGTGTTTACTGCAACTGATGCCGATGTTATTAAAACCTATGTGCGTCTGGGGCTGGGAATAGGGATTGTGGCGCATATGGCTTATGACAATGAACAGGATAGTGATCTGGTCGCCATTGAGGCAGGCCACTTATTTGATCCCAGTGTTACCAGTATTGGCTTCCGCAAAGGCAGTTATCTGCGTGGCTATATGGTCGACTTTATGAATGCTTTCGCACCCCATTTAACCAGGGATGTGATTGAAAAGGTCACGGCAATGAGTGATAGGCAGGCCAGAGACAAGTTTTTTGAGCGTATTGAGTTGCCGACCTACTAAATTTAAGAGAAGGGCCCGCGAAAATCCCTGACGCAGGCCGACTTGTTAAGTATTAAATAAACTTGAGCTTCTCAGCTGGTGTGCAAGCCACACTCTCTGTTCTCATGAACCTTGGTTGGGTCATAGTAATTGAGTTCGTTGGGCAGATTGTGCTCTTCAAGATAGGCATCCAGCTCCTCGTCTGACCAGTAGAAGAAAGGACTGACCTTTATTACGCCATCGGCGCCCTGAGTAATAATATCCAGAGAGTCCCTAAACGCTGTCTGCCCTTTTCTGAGATTGGTAAACCATATATCCGGTTGGTGTTCAGCCATAGCTCTTCTAAACGGCTCGAGCTTGACCTGTTCAGTAAATTTATCGTGCAGTTCAGTGTCTACTTCAGGAATACCCGACATGATCACATTGCGGTGAGCTGCCGACTGTTGCGGCACATAGAGTGAGACATTTAAGCCGAGTTGTTCAATCAGTGTTTCAGCATGCCTGTAGGTGGCATTGGTGTTGTATCCAGAGTCACACCAAATCACCGGCATGGACGCCATATTCTTTACGCAGGCATGCAGAATTGATGCTTCATAGGGGCGAAAATTCGTTGTCACAACAGGTTTTTCTCCCTGTTGCAGTGCCCATTGGACAATTTCGGCGGGGGATTTGTGCTGTAATTGACTGTTGATCAAGTCTAAATCTAAGCCCATGAATAGGTTTCTCCGATTGTAAATTAATAAATTGGGTGTGGGTCTTTGAGGGCGCGCATACTAGCAGAAAAGCGCTCCCTGTTATAGAGCCTGTTTTTTATAGCACTATAGCGTTTGAATATAACCAAAAAACTGTTTTAGTGAATAAATTCTGATCTGCCCCTAGGTTTATCGATTAAGCGGTGTAATTTGTCTCACAATGTCTTGGTTAAATTGCGCCAATCGCATAAATTCAGTAGAGTGATGTTGATGTTAACCTGTGGGAAAATATAGTGGAAATTGCTTGTTTAGATTTAGAGGGCGTCCTAGTGCCTGAGATATGGATTGCCTTTGCCGAGAAGACTGGTATCGAGGCATTAAAAAAAACGACTCGAGATGAACCCGACTACGATGTGCTGATGCAGTACCGTTTAAATATTCTGCGGGAAAATAATCTGGGGCTGGGACAAATTCAGGAGGTGATCTCAACGCTGAAACCCCTTGAAGGTGCAGTGGACTTCGTCAACTGGCTGCGCCAGCGCTTCCAAGTGGTTATTCTCTCCGACACCTTTTATGAGTTTGCCAGCCCACTGATGAAACAGTTGGGATATCCGACGCTGCTCTGTCACAAGCTGGAGATAGACAGTGAGGGCAATGTGGCAAACTACCGATTGCGTCAAGCAAATCCCAAAAGGCAGGCTATCGTTGGTTTTAAAAGTATGTATTACCGAACTATAGCTGCCGGGGATTCGTATAATGACACAACTATGTTAGCTGAAGCAGATGCGGGAATCCTATTTCATGCCCCTGATAATGTTATTAAAGAATTCCCGCAGTTTCCGGCTGTACATTCCTTTGCTGATCTCAAGCGGGAATTTATCAATGCCAGCAATAGAGATATCAGTTTGTAATTAGCAGTTTGCATATGACCAGTAAGAGTACCAATGCCAGTGCAGAGCGAATTAAGGAGAAAAAGAAACTTTTTCTCGCCCGCGAGCAGCGTATTGTTGATGCAACCCTCAAGCTGCTGTTAGAGCAGAGTATCGATCGGGTCTCGGTATCCAAAATAGCCGCCAGAGCCGGAATTGGCAAGGGAACCGTCTACAAGCACTTTCTCACCAAAAGCGATATTCTCTTCAGGCTAGTTTTTGATTATGAAAAACATATTACCCAATCCTTAGCCCGAGGGATTGAGCAGGCAGAGCGGGGGGATTCCGGCGCCGCGGCAAAGGCCTACTTTAACGCGCGCCTGGAATCTCCAGAGCGTGATCGGCTTATGCAAAACCTCGAAACTCGCCTAATTGAGTCTGGCCAACTGACTGAGGAAATTGAAGAATTACATAAACTGCGACGCTCCAATGAAGATGATCTATCTGAATTGATGACCAAGCTTATCGACCGAGGTGTGCTTGAGAATGTGCCTCCACACTTTCACTATCTCGCTTGTTTGGCGCTGGCCCAAGGGGCGGTAGAGCTGTGCTTTAATAAGAGCTGGAACTACCGGACTGACAACACACAGCTCATGGAGTTTATCACTAATATTGGCATTACCATGGGTAACCGCGGCCAATATCGCAATCAGAATTCTCAAGACCCAGAGTCCTAAATGTGATCAGTGAAAAGGGGTCCGATTCATCCCTCGAAGTGCTGTTTTCCGATCTTGCCAAACAAGTCAAAGCGCATTCCGAGCAACTGCCTCCAGTTGATCTGTGGAATCCTGAAAAAACCGGTGATATGGATCTCACCATTGATCGCGAGGGCAGGTGGATTCATGAGGGACGAGAAATCACCCGACCGGCGATGGTCAAATTGTTCTCCAGAATTCTTGTGCTCGAACAGGGTAATTATTTCTTAGTTACCCCGGTGGAAAAATGGCAGATCAATGTGGCTATTGCGCCATTTATCATTACCCAAGCAACACGGGAAACTCGCGATTTCAGGCAGGTAATTTATCTGCAAACGAAAACCGAAGATCCCGTTATCCTGAGTTCAGATTATCCCATAGTTATGGATGGCGAAATTTCGGATGGAGAGACCCTTCCCCTGATTAGGGTGCGAGATAATCTGATGGGGCTTATCAGTCGCTCGGTCTTTTATCAATTGATTGAGTGGGGTCACCAGATCACGGATTCAAGTGGTGCAAACAAGTTGATGATCGAGAGTATGGGTAGCACATTTTCGCTAGGTGAATTCTAGCGGCCTAGAAGAGAGCCACAGCATTCCCGCCATGGCCCCCAGTATTTCGGATCTGCAATTGACCCTGAGTTGCGTGATTACATATTGGGATAGTTTGGACCCCCAGCGCCCTCTGGGGCCACCCAATTGATATTTTGACTGGGTTCCTTGATATCGCAGGTTTTACAGTGGACACAGTTCTGAGCATTGATCTGGAATCGCTGACTTCCATCCTCACTGGCCACCACTTCATAGACACCTGCAGGGCAGTAGCGTTGAGCGGGCTCATCGTAGAGTGGCAGATTGCTGGCGATCGGCAATTCGGGATCTTTTAATACCAAATGACAGGGCTGGTCCTCCTCGTGATTGGTGTTAGATAAAAACACCGAGGAGGCCTTATCAAAGCTCAGCTTGCCGTCGTATTTGGGATAATCGATCTGCGAACATTGATCTGCCGGCTTCAAAGTCTCATGGTCGGCAATCTTATCTCGCATGGTCCAGGGCAACAGACCGTTAAACAAATTGATATCAATAAAGGCGTAGGCGGAACCCAAAATACTGCCAAACTTATGTTGGGCAGGGCCAAAGTTGCGCTGTGTATGGAGTTCTTTGTAGGCCCAGGACTGTCGATAGGCATCGGCATATTCCAGTAGATCAGTATTGCTCTGGTCTGCAGCTAGGGCATCCACAACCGTCTCGGCGGCGACCATACCGGATTTCATCGCGGTATGACTGCCCTTGATTTTGGCAAAATTGAGCGTGCCAGCATCATCGCCAATCAGTAGCCCGCCGGGGAAAGACATCTTGGGCTGGGACTGCAAGCCACCTTTCAGCAGGGCGCGAGCACCGTAGGTCAGGCGCTCACCACCGTCTAAATACTGTTTAATCTCTGGATGATGCTTGTAGCGTTGAAATTCATCATAGGGACTTACATGAGGATTGGTATAAGAGAGATTAGTTATCAATCCCACAGCGACCTGATTGTCTTCCAAATGATAGAGGAATCCACCTCCCAATGATTTACTTTCATCCAGAGGCCAGCCCGCACTATGCACCACCAATCCGGGTTTATGTTGACTGTCAGGAACTTTCCATAACTCTTTGATTCCTATACCATAGTGCTGTGGATCTTTGTCTTTATCTAGCTGGTACTTAGCAATTAGCTGCTTGCCCAGATGACCGCGGCAACCCTCGGAAAACAGGGTGTATTTAGCACGCAATTCCATACCCTGCATATAGGAATCTTTCTGTTCACCGCTATGGCTGATACCCATATCACCGATGATAATACCCCTTACTTCACCACATTCGCCGTAGAGAATTTCAGCGGCGGCAAAACCAGGGAAAATTTCTACACCGAGATTTTCCGCCTGCTCAGCTAACCAGCGGCAGAGATTACCAAGGCTAATAATATAATTGCCTTTGTTATGCATGGTTTTGGGGGCGAATAGGCTGGGGACCTTCACTCGCTTTTCAGCGCCAGTGAAGACAAAAATATGGTCATCAGAGACCGGCGTCTTTAGGGGCGCACTCATGGACTCCCATTCCGGAAACAGTTCATTGAGAGCGGTGGGCTCAAAAACGGCGCCAGACAGAATATGGGCGCCAACTTCTGAGCCTTTCTCGACAACACAGACTGAAATATCTGAATTGAGCTGTTTTAATCGGCAGGCAGCAGAGAGGCCAGCAGGGCCCGCACCCACTACAACCACATCATAATCCATAAATTCGCGTTCCAAGATAAGTCTCCCATCTGACAGTTAATTTCAGGTTTACATTCTAACGCTGTTAACCCATTCCAGCTATTCTGAACATTTATAGCTAAAATAGCCAGCGCAAACCCAGCAGATAGGCTGACCTGCCGGTCGCACCCAGATATCCAAAGGGTTGATTTGTGCGGCTGTTCTAGGCATTATACGGCGCCATTCAACTATGGGTCGCAGGCTTTTAGTCTCTCTCATCGATTCAGCTGTAACAATCTGTAAAGGTTAACTATGAAAGTATTGGTAGCAGTTAAGCGCGTTGTAGATTACAACGTCAAAGTACGGCCAAAGAGCGATAATTCTGATGTCGATCTGGCCAATGTAAAAATGTCAATTAACCCCTTTTGCGAAATAGCCGTAGAAGAAGCGGTTAGATTGAAGGAAAAGGGTGCGTTCACTGAAATAGTCGCTGTTACCGTAGGGCAGCAACAGGCTCAAGAACAATTGCGTACCGCTATGGCGCTAGGTGCCGACAGGGGGCTGCTGGTTAGCTCGGAAGGCGATTTGGAGCCACTGGCCATTGCAAAATGTCTCAAAGCACTCATCGATCGAGAACAGCCAGATCTAGTCATTATGGGAAAACAGGCCATCGATGGCGACAATAACCAGACAGGTCAGATGTTGGCTGCACTGGCTGACCTACCTCAGGCCACATTTGCCTCTGAGGTCAGCATTGAAGATGGCAAGGCTGTGGTCACCCGCGAAGTTGATGGCGGCCTGCAGACGCTTTCACTCAATTTGCCCGCTATTGTGACTACTGATTTGCGTCTCAATGAGCCGCGCTACGCCTCACTGCCCAATATTATGAAGGCCAAGAAGAAGCCACTGGATACAGTGACGCCAGACGAGTTAGGTGTTGATACTGCACCACGGGTTAAACTTCTGGGAGTAGAACCACCAGCCGAGAGACAGGCGGGAATAATGGTCGATGATGTTGCGCAGTTAGTCGATAAATTGAAAAATGAAGCAAAGGTGATCTCATGAGTCTTTTAGTTATTGCTGAACATGATAACAGCCAACTCAATGTTGCCACACTGAGTTCCGTCGCTGCAGCGCAGGCAATTGGCGGTGATATTGATCTGCTGGTAGCCGGTGAGTCCTGTCAAAGCGTTACAGAGCAGGCCGCTAATATCCCCGGCATAGCCAAGGTTATAGTTGCAGATAACGCCGCCTACGGTAAGTTTCTCGCAGAAAATGTCGCGCCATTGATTGCAGAAGTCGGTGGTAACTACAGTCATATCCTGGCTACCGCGACTACCACTGGTAAGAACATAATGCCTCGAGCGGCTGCACTGCTTGATGTTCAGGCTATCTCTGATATCAGCGCAGTGATCAGCGAAGAAACATTTAAACGCCCCATTTATGCCGGTAATGTAATCGCCACAGTGCAGTCAGCGGACGAAATCAAAGTTCTGACGGTCCGCGGAACAGCTTTTGATGCAGCTGCTGCTGAGGGTGGATCAGCCTCGATTGAATCGCTGTCCTCCGTGCATAACCCGGAATCATCAAGCTTTGTCAGCGATGAGATAGCAGAGTCTGATCGTCCCGAGTTGACCGCTGCCGGTATTGTTATCTCTGGTGGACGCGGCATGGGCAATGGAGAAAACTTTGAGATGCTGTACAAGGTTGCCGATAAGTTGGGTGCCGCTGTGGGTGCTTCCAGGGCTGCGGTAGACGCGGGTTTTGTCCCCAATGATATGCAAGTGGGACAAACTGGCAAGATTGTCGCACCCGATCTGTATGTTGCGGTTGGAATTTCCGGCGCCATTCAACACCTCGCCGGTATGAAAGACAGTAAGATAATTGTCGCTATCAACAAAGACGAAGAGGCACCGATCTTCTCTGTAGCCGATTACGGTCTGGTGGCCGATCTGTTTAGCGCTGTGCCAGAGTTTGATGCCAGCCTATAAATGCCAAAGTAGCTGTTTAGAAAAGGGCCGATACGGCCCTTTTTTATTGGTTGTAATTCCACCCGTATAGTTCATCTAGCTCTTCACTGCTCTCTGCCAACCAGTAGTAGACAGCCAGATCGTCACTTTCACTGACAGTGCTATATTCAACGGGGTTTGTAGCTTGATCCACTGGTTGTGTGCTGGCCTGGTTGAAGTCCACAGAACTTGCGGGATCATAAAAACTTTTATCCAACAGGGTGGCTGTGGCGACCAACAGAACTAGTATCGCCATTCCTGGATAGAATGCGCGCCACTGAATAGTGGTGCGACCAGATAGCGCCTTGGCTCTGGCTCTGCTCAGTGCCAGTGTTTCTTCGGGCAGCAACCTGTCCTCTGTACTTTCAAGATCTTGTTTCAGTTTCTGTAAAACTGTCTGCTGATCAGTCATCTCGGTACGCCTCCAATATCTCTCTCAAATTGTGCAGTGCCCTTGAATAGTGCGTTTTCACGCTCCCTTGAGAACAGCGCATGGCGTGGGCTGTGTCTGCAGTACTCAGTCCCTCCCAGCAGCGCAGGATAAAAACCTGTCTCTGTCTAAGGGATAGCTTGCCAGCTGCCTCGATGAATTTTTCCAAGCGCCGATCGCTCTGGAGTTTAGTATCTGGATTATCAGAGTGCCGCGCCTTTGCTATCAGGGAGTACCTCACATCCTCTGCACTATCTGATGATTGAAGATCGGCTATAAATAACTTTTTGCGAACCGCCTGTCGGCGATAGTAATCGGTGATTTTATTGTTGAGTATTCTGAAAAACAGTGGACGCCATTGATCGCTGGGTTTTTTCGAGTATTTTTGGACTAATTTAAGCATAGCATCCTGAACTATATCCATGGATGCATCGGCATTACCAATAGCTAATTTTGACATTTGCAATGCTCGCTTTTCCACCGAGATTAAGAACTGCTCGATTGGTTCTCTGCTCACTGATATAAATCCTTAAACAACCCCTATCTCACGCCAATGAATCTAAATGACGCGCAGTGATTTCATGTGGCGCTTCGGCCTATTTACTAGGTTAACGCAAACAAGTCCCTGCGGTTTACCTACAGGGTTAATTCAACCCATACAGGGCAGTGATCGGATGGTTTTTCCTGCCCCCTAACCTCTAAATTGATACCTGTATCTTCTAGGTGGGGCATAACGGACAGTGACGCGAGGATTAAATCAATTCTCAGTCCTCTTTTTGGCTGCTGTTCAAAACCGCGACTGCGATAGTCAAACCAACTGTAGGCCTCCTCAGCGGTTGGATTTTGGCTGCGAAAGCTATCAATCAGACCCCAGTTAAGCAGGTTTTGTAGCCACTCTCGCTCCTCTGGAAGAAAGGCACACTTGCCAGTTTTCAACCAGCGCTTGGCGTTCTCAGGCTTGATACCAACATCAATATCAGCTGGTGCCACATTCATATCACCCATAACTAGCACTAAATCATCTCTGCTAAAGTTTTGGCTTAGATAGTTGAGCAGGTCTCGATAAAAGTTCCTTTTAGCGGGAAATTTACTGGGGTGGGCGCGGCTTTCGCCCTGGGGAAAGTACCCGTTAATAATATTCAGCGTTTTATTATTGATGGTATAGCGGCCATGAATCAGACGCCGCTGAGATTCCTCATTATCTGAGGGAAAACCTAACTGTATCGACTGAGGTCGCTCTCGGCTCAGCAGAGCGACACCGTAATGACCTTTCTGGCCATAGATTTCAGCATGGTAACCAAGCTCTGCAACAGCTTCGTAGGGGAACTCATCATCACTGACTTTGGTCTCCTGCAAAGCAATAATATCCGGCTGTTGATCGCTGATGACTCTGCCGAGTTGGTGCAATCTCGATCGTAGTCCATTGACATTAAACGACATGACCTTAAAAGACATCACAGTGAACCTTTCTGATTATAGGTATTGGCAACCTTAGGTTTGATCGGCGGTTTGGAGGGTGCAGATAGATTGATCTGGTCTCTGAGAATCTGTGCAGCTTCATAGAGCAGAGGATCAGACTCAGCGGTCAACAGATCTTCTGTTTCATCTGTATCGCGGTTGTCGCGCGCTGTCTCCCATGCTTCAACACTGGGGTAGGGCGCTAATTGCTGTTGCTTGCGGCGCTTATTTTCAAGGGCTAATAATTGACTGTCCCGATCCTCACTGCGGGATTTGCGCTGTTGCAGATTGAGCGAAAGGGTTTGTTCATCCTGCCAGGCTTGAGTGAGATGCAATTGATCGATCATTTGCACAAAATGCGGCTCCTTATAGGCGCGCTGCTGATGTTTGGCGACCAGTGGTTGAATCAATGACTGCAGCTCATTGGATTGTCGATGGGGGACGCGGTGAATTCGATCCCAGAGAAGGGCGTGATCCTTTTGGCTCTCCCCGATTTTTTCGAAATTGTAGAGTGATGGGAAGCTAATATCTGGTACTACACCCATATGCTGAGTACTGTCACCAGAGACTCGGTAGAACTTAGAGATGGTCAATTTTAATTGGCCGGCGCTGAGTTGAGTCACATCTTGCACTGTGCCTTTGCCATAGCTCTGACTGCCGACCACCAGCGCCCGGCCATAATCTTGCATAGCGCCAGCAAAGATCTCTGATGCAGAGGCGCTGAGTCGATTAATCAATACCAATAGGGGGCCAGAGTAGACAGCTTTTGAACTCGCTCGGTGATTGCGATAAATTCGCTGATCAGCGTTGCGAATTTGTACCACAGGCCCGTAATCGATAAAGAGGTCGGTGAGGGCAGTGGCTTCAAATAGGGAGCCACCCCCGTTATTTCTGAGATCCAGCACAATGCCGTCTACTTGTTGCGCTTGCAGATCCTGTAACAACTTATAGACATCTCTCGATGAGCTCTTGAAGTTGGGATCTCGCTTTCTGGCGGCCTCAAAATCCATGTAAAAGGTAGGGATCTCGATTATCCCCAGCTTATAAGCGTGACTGGCAGATTCTATTTCCAAAATCTTGCTCTGAGCCGATTTGTCCTCCAATTTCACGCGATCGCGGATAATTGAGACGATTTTTGGCGTATCGGCGCTGGTGCTTATCTGCAATCTCACTATCGAACCTTTTTCACCTCGAATAAGGTCGACTACATCATCGATACGCCAGCCCACCACATCGATAATTTCATTGTCGCCCTGACCCACGCCGACAATTTTATCCTCTGGTTTGAGAATACCTTGGAGATCTGCTGGACCGCCTGGAATAAGTCTTACCACCTCAGTATATTCATCTTTAGTGGTCAACTCTGCGCCGATGCCCTCAAGAGAGAGCGACATATTGATCTGGAAGTTTTCTGTGGTTCGCGGTGAAAAATAAGCTGTGTGGGGATCATAGAGCGAGGCGAGGGCATTACTGTACAGTTCAAATACATCGTCACTATTGCGCTGCAGGTATTGAGTCAACTGAGATTGATAGCGTTTAGCCAGTAGTTCACGGGCTTCCAGAGGATCCTTTTCGCTGAGGATTAAACGGATCATGGCATCCTGCAGGGTGTCAATCCAAAAAGCATCGGCCTCCTCTATAGATTCAAACCAGTGACGATTATCAGCGTCCAGATTGATGGTCCTGTGAGTATCAAAATCAAATTTGAAATCTGAATCCTTTAGAAGTTCTATATTCTGCTGTAGGCGCTCAGTGGCGCGCTCTCGCAGGCGATTAAACATATAAAACCCAGCTGATACATCACCGCGCTTGGCCAAATCATCCAACTTGTGCTGCCACTGGTTAAATTCATCGATATCAGCCTTGAGAAAGTAGCGCTTGAGAGGGTCTAGGCTTTCGATATACGCGGCCAAATAGTCGCTGGAGAGGGCATCGTCGACTTTTTTGATACGGTAGTGCTTGGTTGCCAGGCGATCGACAATCTCTCTAAGGACTTTGGGCTGCCCAGTTTCCGGTTCAATGGGTATTAACTCGGAGTTTGCTGCCTGAGCAACAGTATTCAACAAGCAGATAAAGGCGATTGTGGTAACAAAACGGGACATAGGAGCTAGTGGTGACCAGGCTTTTGATTAGAATCATTATACGGAATAAATGTTGACGATAACAAAATATCCGCATAGTACAGATTGGTTAGTTGCTGTGATGAAAAGTGCAATGGACTAAAACCTTATAAATTCCTCTAATCTCAATTAGTGGACATAAGTAGACAGGGCAAAAAGGGGTTGTTAAAGTACGATTATTGATGTTTTATCCATTTTCAATCTCAATCAC
>Ga0213866_10002197_pt1 | contig 13959 bp, 11 predicted proteins | sample PICome_11_FD_160079 | JGI IMG/M metagenome (GOLD analysis project Ga0213866, IMG submission 160079) | Coastal seawater microbial communities near Pivers Island, North Carolina, United States - PICO284 | ecosystem: Environmental > Aquatic > Marine > Coastal | place: USA: North Carolina...
TCCACCCCGAATCCCTCCAGCCGCGCACGGGCGTTCGGGTCGCTGAAACGGGCGACAGCCACCACGTCGTGGTCGCGGGCCAACTCGCGGGCCACGACCCCGGCCACGCGGCCGGTCGCCCCGGTGATCAGGATCCGGCTCACGGCGCCACCAGCGCTTCCGATGCCGCCCAGAGGCGTGCCGCGGCGACGTCGTCGAGCGCCGTCTTCTTCGGCTCGACGATGGCGGATTTCGAGAAGTATTCGCCGCTCACCCTCGCGAGCCCGGGGTCGCACGCTGCCCACACCGACGTCTGCGCGCCCTTCTCGGGGGTCAGGAAGAAGCGGCTCACCACGGGCCAGACCGCCTCGCTGAGGCGACTCCCCTCGCCGTCGCGGCCCAAGCGGGTCCGCACCGCCCCGGGATGGAGGCAGTTCACCGTGACCTCCGCCGGGTCGAGGCGGCGGGCCAGTTCCCTCGTGTGGAGCATGTTGGCCAGCTTCGAACGGGCATACACCGACATGCCCTTCGCCGCACCGAAGCGGCCACCGGCCGATTGCAGGTCGTCGAAATCGAGGCCCTTGGCGAAACGGTGGGCATCACTGGCGACGATGACCACGCGGGCCGGCGCCGAAGCCTGCAGCAGCGGCAGGAGTTCATTGACCAGCTGGAAGTGGCCCAGATGGTTCACACCGAAGGTGAACTCGTGACCGTCGGCCGTGTGCCGTCGCTCGGTGAGGACGACCCCGGCGTTGTTGACGAGCACGTCGAGGCGGTCGAACTCGTCTCGGAATGCCGCGCCGAACTCTCGGACGCGTGCGAGGTCGTCGAGGTCGAGTCGTCGGTGCGACACAGCCTCGTTGCCCGTCGCTGCGACCACCTCCTCGACCACCGCATCGCCCTGCACCGGATTGCGGGCGGTGAAGACGACCTCGGCGCCCCGCGCCGCGAGCGCCTCGACCGTCGCGCGGCCGATCCCGGTTGTCCCGCCGGTCAGCAACACCCGTTTGCCTTCGATCGTCCATGTCATGCCGCGAGTACAGCCGAAAACACGCCCGCTGGCGATCTCGCCGAGACCACCGGTCGACGGAACGCGATGCGCCGCCGACCCGATTGCTCGGTGTCGGCGGCGCAGTCAACCTGGAGGGATTGTGTGGACTCCATCGGCGGACCGACCCCGGGCGTGAGGTCGGCGGCCGACAAGCCCGGATGCGGACGTCAGCCCACGAGCTCGATGCCCACGGTCAGGTGCCCGTCGAGGGCCACCTCGACACCACGGATCTCGGGCTCGGCATCCACCGCGCCGGTATCGGGTCCGGCCTGGCGAGGGGCCTGATCGGGACCGGCCCCGACCGCCTGATCGACCTCGGTCCCGGCGTCGTAGAGCCGGAGCGAGTCGGTGATGTCACCCGACGCCGGCGCACCGTCCTCGTCGTAGAGCGGGAAGTCGACGAGGGCCACGAACCAGTCGTTGGACTGCACGAACATCGAGGCCAGGTTCAGGTACTCCCCTTCGCCACCGGTGAACTCGAAGGTGTAGCTGCTGCCCGGCAAGGCCGGGCCGGCCTCGGCGCCGGCATCGGGGTTGGTCGCAGCGCCCACAGTGTCGAACCCCGCACCCTGCAGCTCCTCGACGAGGACTCCGGGGCCACCGTCCTCCGCCAGCATCTCGAGCCCGGGCGACGCCGTGCCACCGCGGGGGAACAGCGCCTCGGAAGCATCGGCGACGGCCCAGGCGATGGGAGCGAAGGGTGTCGATGTGCCCGTCAGCGGGGCGAGCGCCTCGACCACGCCGGTCGGGCCGCCGTCCTCCGCCAGCATCTCGAAGCCGGCGGGCGCCGCGTCTCCGGGCGTGAAGAACTGCGCCTCGGGGCCGTGAACGGCCCAGGCGACCGGAGCGATCGGTCCGGGCACTGCCGCACCGCTGCTGACGTTGTCGATCCGTACCGTCGTCGACCCGTCGCCATTCGGTGAGAGGGTCACGGCGAGATACGACGTGGCGTCGAAGCCCTCGACCGCCCGCACGGCCGTGTTGGGGTCGGCGTCACCCGTGTCGGGGCCGGCCTGTCGGGGGGCCTGGTCGCTTCCCTCGCCCGGGGCCTGATCCGCCTCGGTACCGGCGTCCCACAACGAGATCTGGTCCGTCACGTCGCCCGAGACCGGGTTGCCGTCGACGTCCACCAACGCCAGTCCGTCGGGGCCCGGCGACCAGAACCAGTCATTGGTCTGCACGAACATCGTGGCGAAGCTCAGGTTCGCGGCCGAACGGGGCACCGTGAACTCGTAGCCGCTCCCGGGCCCGGCCGGACCCGGCTCGGTGCCGTCGACCGGCACCGCTTGGGCGCCGCTGGCCGCGATGGCGAAGCCGTCCGACGTGTTGGTCAGCGTGACACGGAACGTGTGAGTGCCATCGGCCATGTCGTCCTCAGCCATGTCGTCATCAGCCATGTCGTCATCGGCCATGTCGTCATCAGCCATGTCGTCGCTCTCGGCCGACGGGTCGACCTGGGCGACCGGTTCGTCGTCCTCGCCACAGGCGGCAGCGAGCAACGTGATCGCCATTGTCGCGGCCACGATTCGGGGGGTTCGTCGCATTGTCGGTTCCTTCCGGAAACGGTTGTCGGGTGGGAGCGCCGTGCCCCCTCCGGTGCCCCACCAACGACGACCGGAGCGAGGCTGGTTCCCGGTCAGAATTCACGGACCAAACCTCGAACCCGGCGGGTTCCCCACGGTTCGGGCGCCCACCGGGGAGGCCACGAGCGACTACCGTGCGGCCCGTGGCAACGGACGAACACGCAGAGATCGCGGCGATCCTCCAGGAGCTCGGGGTCGACCCCGCCGACGTCCCCGACTCGCTGGCCGACGGTGCCGCGATGGCATCCGACGTCGTCTTCAGCCGCGGCGACGTGTTCTCCCTACGCGACGTGGCGGAGAAGATCGGCGAGAAGCCCGAAGACGTGGCCGAGGGGTTCCGACACCTGGGCATCAAGACCACCGACTACGACGAGGTCCGCTTCGGAGAGCGCGACGTCACGTTCGCGGCCTTCCTGCGCGACGCGATCGCCGACATCCTCACCGACGACGAAGGCCAGGAGATCCTCCACGTGGCCGGCACCGCGTTGGCGTCGATCGCCGAGGCGGCGATCGCCAACCACGTGCAGGGTCCAGAGCGTCGGACCAACAACATGGTCGAGAACGCCCGCCTCAATGCGTTCGTCTCCGAGCTCGGGCTGTCACTGAGCGACTTCCTCTCCGTCGCCTTTCGCCACCATCTCCGCCAGGCGATGCTGGTCAACCGACGAACCCAACACGACGAACACCGGGAGCTCGTCACGCTGAGCATCGGGTTCCTCGATCTCGTCGGGTTCACGGCGCTCAGTCAGCAGCTGGCGATCTCCGATCTCGTCGAGCTGGTGAAGGTGTTCGAGCGTCGGGCCCACGAACTGGCCCACGAGTGCCACACCCGCATCGTGAAGCTCATCGGCGACGAGGTCATGTTCGTCGCCGAGTACCCCGCCGATGCCGCCCGCTTCGTCGGTGGCATGACCGCGGCACTGGCCGACGACAAGGTGGTTCCACGGGGTGGGCTGGCGTTCGGCGATCTCGTCAATGTCCACGGTGACTACTTCGGCCCGGTCGTGAACCTCGCCGCCCGACTCACCGACACCGCGGTGCCCGGTGAGGTCCTGGTCGACGACTCGATCGCCGCGCAGCTCCCGACCGAACCCGCCGGCCGGCGAATGCTGAAGGGGTTCGACGAACCCGTCCGTGTCCACACGCTCCGAGAAGGCTGAACCATGTACCTCCCGTCTCCCGACGTCCGCCGCGTCCGGGACCAGCTCGACCATCCGGTGATCGACACCGACGGTCATGTGATCGAGTACCTCCCATGGGTCAGAGATCTCGTGACCGACATCGCCGGCGACGACGTGGCCCGCCGGTTCGACCAGATGGTCATGTCGTCCACCGCCATCCGGGGAGTGCCGACCGAACTCCGCCGCCAAGCCGGAGTGACCCGGAACGCCTGGTGGGGTGTGCCTGCTCGCAACACGCTCGATCGGGCCACGGCGATGCTCCCGGGCCTGCTCCACGAGCGACTCGACCAACTCGGTATCGACGTCGCCCTCCTCTACCCCACCTACGGCCTCACCGTCACCGCTTTCGCCGACGACGAGCTGCGCCAAGCCATGGCCCGAGCCTTCAACATCTACATGGCCCAGGCCCACGAGGACTACGGCGATCGCCTCGTGCCGGTCGCCTCGATCCCGATGTTCACCCCCGAGGAGGCGATCGCGGAGCTCGACCACGCGGTGGGCGAGCTGGGCCTGAAGGCGATCATGATGGCCGGCGTGATCCCCCGCCCGCTGCCGGGAGCGGAGGGCCACCGCTCGGCCCGATTCGTCAACGGGGTCGGGCACGACAGCGAGTTCGACTACGACCCGGTGTGGCGGCGCTGCGAGGAGCTCGGGGTGTGTCCGACGTTCCACGCGAGTGCCCAGGGTTGGGGCTCGCGGGCCTCGCGGACCAACTATGTCCACAACCACATCGGCAACTTCGCCGTCGCGGGCGAGGCCGCCCTGCGTTCGCTCCTGATCGGCGGTGCGCCCATGCGCTTCCCCGATCTCCGCTGGGCCTTCCTGGAGGGTGGGGTCGGCTGGGCCGCGAACTTCCTGGGCGATGCCCTCGGTCACTACGAGAAGCGCAACGGTGAGGCGATCCAGCACTACAACCCGGCCGCCATCGACCGAACGGCTCTCCAAGCGCATCTCGTCGCGCACGGCGATCCGCAGTTGACCGAGCGCCTCGATCGCCTCGACTACGCCCTGATGATGCTCTCGGACGCCGACGAGGACCCGGAGAGCCTCGACGAGTGGGCCGAGAGCGGCATCACCTCGGCCGACGACATCGTCGGGATGTTCCGCGACCGTTTCTACTTCGGTTGCGAGGCCGACGATCCGATGAATGCGCTGGCGTACCAGCGGCACCTCGTGCCGGCGGGCGTCCGGCTACGGGCCATCTTCGCGAGCGACATCGGCCACTGGGACGTCCCCGACTTCACCGGGGTCCTGCCCGAGGCTTTCGAACTGGTCGACGACGGACTCCTCGACCTCGACGATTTCCGCGCGTTCGTGTTCGAGGACCCCGTCCGCCTGTTCACGGCGGGCAACCCGGAGTTCTTCGCCGACACCGTCGTGGCCGATGCCGCCGCCGCGGTCAGCCCCTGAAGACGTTGTCGAGAAAGCGGTCGACCCCGACCGCGACCCGATCGAGCAGGGTGAAGCTCTCCTCAGGCGACCCGGGGATCACGGCCGATTCGATCGCCATCGTCTCCGCCGTGCGCGAGTTCTGGGCTGCGAACGGCTCGCCCGAGGCCCAGTAGGCGAACATCGGGACCCGGGGCTTGAGCACTTCGGCGAGCGGCAGGGCGCCGCAGATCAGGGCGCTCGCGAGGCCGGGCCTCCGTCGGGCGACCGCCAGTGCGACCTCGCCACCCTTCTCGAGTCCCCACAGGACAGCGGCCGAGACCGCCTCCTCCTCCAGCACATCGGTGACCCGCGCGACCCCCGAGTCGAGGACATCGGGGCCGAGATCGATGCCGATCAGCCGATGCGCACCCGCATAGCGTGCGAGATAGCCGGTGCCCGCCCAGTCATCGAGTGTGTGTCGCTCACCAGGCAGCATCACGATCGTCGGACCGTCGCCCAGCGTCACATACGCTGTCCGCCGACCGTCGTGTGATACCACCTCCCGCCGAAGGTTCATCCCGCCACTCCTTTTCGCCTCCGACCCTAGTCGTCGGAGCCCGCGGCCGGGACGACTGCGGCCGTCAGGAACGACGGATGATCTGATCGGCCTTCTGGAACAGCCCCACCGTGGTGGCATGGAGCAGGTCACCGATCGAGCTGGGCGCCTTCCCGGCCATCGCCCGTGCGTGGGTCCCTTCCAGAATGATGCCGGTCTTGTAGCAGGCGAGCACGCCGTACCACTCGACTGCGCTCAGGTCGCGCGCCGAGCCCTCCGCATAGCGGGCCACCATCTCGTCGATGTCGGGAAAGCCTTCCCAGGGCGTGACGCTGACGGCGTTCGGGAGTCCGCCGGGCTCCGGCCAGAACGCCATGATGAGGCCGAGGTCGATCAACGGGTCGCCGATGGTCGCCAGCTCCCAGTCGACCACCGCAGCCAGGTCGGGCCCGTCGTGGCGGTACATGACGTTGCCGAGGTGGTAGTCGCCGTGGATGATCCCCGGCGTGAATCCGGACGGCCGGTTGGCGTCGAGCCACTCGCCCACCTGCTCGAGGTGGGGGATGTCGGGCGTCCAGTCGCCACCGAGCTCCCGATACGACTCGAGCTGCGATCGCCACCGCGGCACCTGACGCTCGAGATAGCCATCCGGCTTGCCGAACCCCTCGAGCCCCACCGCGAGGTGGTCGACCCGCCCGAGTGCCGCCGCGGCGTCGGCCAGGGCCAACCCCATCCCCCGACGCACCTCTGGGCTTCCGGCATGGAGTTCGGGCAAGCCGCTCGTGGGCGTGAACCCGTCGACCGGCTCCATCAGATAGAAGGCGGCCCCGAGCACCGACACGTCGGGCTCCGCGGCGATGAGGCCCGGATGGGGCACGTCGCTGTCGACCAACGCGCCGAGGACTCGGGCCTCGCGCCGCATGGTCTCGTCGCTGTTCTTGCGCTTGTGCTCCGGGGGACGCCGCAGCACATAGGTGCGGTCGTCACGCACGAACCGGAGCAGCAGGTTCTGGGTGCCGCCGGCCAGAGGCGTGAGATCGGTGAGCGGCCCCGCCCCGAGCCCGCGATCGTCCATCCAGCCGGCCAGGACGTCGATGTCGACGACCGACGGGTCGACGGGGTTCTCTCGCTCCTCCACGGCGGGCCGTCGCTCAGACCGGCAGGTCGCCGGTCGCGGCCTTGGTCGTCCCGTGGTCCTTGTAGGCGGCGATGGTGCGCTGGGCGATCCGCATCTGGTGCACCTCGTCGGCCCCATCGGCGAACCGGGCCCAACGGGCGTGCTGGTACATGTGGGCCAGCGGGGTGTCGGTCGAGTAGCCGAGGGCGCCGTGGACCTGGATCGAACGGTCGATGATCCGGTTCAACGAGTTGGCCACGAAGTGCTTGGCCATCGACACCTCGGACTTGAAGTCGACGTCCTCACCCGAGTGGGCGGCGTCGATCTTCGAGGCTGCGTGCAGCACCATCAGCTTCGACTGGTAGAGCTCCATGGCCGAGTCGGCGATCATCCACTGGATCCCCTGCTTCTCGGCGAGGATCGACCCGTGGCTGTAGCGGTCGAGCGAACGCGCCACCATCATGTCGAGCGCCGTTTCGGCCTGGGCGATCCACCGCATGCAGTGCGCGAGCCGGGCGGGACCGAGGCGGTACTGCCCCAGCAGGTGCCCCTGCCCCCGGCCGCCGAGCATCTGGCTCTCGTGCACCCGCAGGTCCTCGATCAGGATCTCGGAGTGCCCGGTGCCGCCGTGCATCGTCTCGATCTGACGGACCTCGTTCCAGCCCTCGGAGGGCAGATCGATGAGGAACGCCGTGTTGGCCGCCTGGGGCAGATCGGGGTCGTCCTCGGTGCGGGCGATCAGGATCGCGAAGTTGGCCCGGTGGGCATTGGAGATGAACCACTTGTGCCCGTTGAGCACCCACTCCTCGCCGTCCTGGTACCCGTTCGTGCGGATCAGGGTCGGGTCTGAGCCGGCCACCTCGGGCTCGGTCATCGCGAAACACGACCAGACCGTGCCGTCACACAACGGCTTCAGGTACTTCTCGGCCTGCTCGGGGGTGGCCCAGTGCAGCAGGGTGTGCATGTTGCCCTCGTCGGGGGCCTGACAGTTCAGCACCCACGGGCCGTAGTAGGACTTGGCCGCCTCGGCCTGCACCATGGCGAGGGCGACGTGGCCGAGACCCATGCCACCCCACTCCTCGGGCATGTGGGGAAGCCAGAGGCCCTCCTTGTGGGCCTTCTTGCGCATGTCGATGAGCATCTCGAGGCGGGCCTTGCCGTCGAGCGCCTCGCCGTCGCCGTGACCCTCGATCGCGTCCTCGCCGGGCTTGACCACCTCGTCGATGAAGGTCCGCACACGATCCCGGATCGCTTCGTGTTCGGGGCTCAGGGTGAAATCGATGGCCATGGCGTGCTCCTCGGTGATGAGCCACCGACGTTAGCGAGCAGGTCGAGGTGCAGCACGGTCGCGACCTCGCGAGCGGTCAACGGGCGAGTGCCGCCACCTCTGCGAGTTGGGACGGGTCGGTCGAGGTCGGCACGAGGTAGACCTCGTCGCAACCGGCGGCCTCGAGCCGGGCCAATCCGTCGGCGACGGCATCGATGCCCGCCGCGGTGGTCATCGACGCCATCATCTCGGCCCCGTCGTGGCCGAAGACCTCGAGATAGCGGTAGGCGTAGGCCTGCAGCGCATCGGCTGCGTTCTCGTCGAGCGAATACCAGAAGCTCGTGCTCAACCGGGGCGGCTCGGTGCGACCGGCCTCGGCCCACGCGTCACGGATCGCTCCGAACGCGGCATCGTGATCATCGGTGTTGGGACCGAGGGTGAACCCCATGTTGCCGTCGGCCCAGCGGGCGGCGCGAGCGGTCGACTTCGGGCCCATGGCGCTGGCGTAGACGGGCGGCCCGCCGGGCTGGACCGGCATCGGTCCGACCGCGGGTGCCCCTTCGTGGGGCGCGCCGCCCTGCCAGAGGCGCCGCAGTTCGGCCACCTGCTCGTCGAGGGTCTGGTGGCGACGGGCGAAGGGCCGCTCGGCGCAGCGATAGTCCTGATCGCGCCCGCCGACACCGACGACGAGATCCACCCGGCCGTCGGAGAGCACGTCGAGGGTGGCCAACTTCTTGGCCATCAAGGCGACCGGATGCATGGGCAGGATCACCAGCGTCGGCGCGAGACGTACCCGTTCGGTGCGGGCCGCCGCGTAGGAGAGGGTGGTGTGCATCTCGAGATTGTCGAACGCGATGCGCTCGCCGATCGCCAGGCTGCGGTAGGGGCCGTCGTCGATCCCCGCACACCACTCGTTGAGCAGCCCGCGATCCATCCCCGAAGCCATCGTCGGGAGCGTCATCGAGAGGTCCACAGCGGCCTCAGGCGTCGAGATATCGGGTGACGGCCACCATCGAGCCGATACCCGAGACGATCACGGCGATCCCGAACACGATCAGGTTGACCGACCAGTACTCGTTGTCGGTGACTCGCAGCCCCTGCATCAGCTCGAGCGAGTCGGCATCACCGAGACCCTCGATCACCTGATTGTTGAGGAAGTAGAGCCCGACCATGGCCCCGAGCGCGCCGAGCGCGGCCTGGGCGAGTCCTTCGAGCATGAAGGGGATACGGATGAACCAGTTGGTGGCACCGACCACCTTCATGATCTCGATCTCGGCACCGCGGCTGCGGATGGCGCTCACCACATTGGTGAGGATGAGCAACGTCGCCGCTACCAGAAGGAAGATCGAGCCGATCAGGAACACGCGACTCACGTCGTCGGCCGTGCGCTGGATCTGCCGGATCGTCTTGTCGGCCGACACCACCTCGCGAACACCCGGGCGGTCGTCGAATTGGGCCACCAACTCCTGGACGATGTCGGCGTCGGGGTTCTCGGGCACCACGCGGTACGACGGAGGCAGCTTGTCGGCGGTGACCACGTCGATCATCTCGGGGGTGTCGGCGAAGAGCTGCTTGAACTCCTCGAACGTCGCCTCCTGGTCGATGTAGGTCCAGTCGGCGATCCCGGGATTGTCGAGGCTGGCGCGGATGTTGGCGTCCTGCTCGGGGCTCGCGTCGGGATCCATCCACACCACGAACTCGATGCCGCCCTCCCATCGCGCCGTCGCGTTGTCGACGGCGTAGTTGAAGAGGAAGAACCCGCCGAACAACCACAGCGACACGCCGATCGTGATGATCGTCGCGAACGACAGCATGAAGTTGCGGATGAGGTTCTGACCGGTTTCGCGGAGTGCGTAGACAGGGCTGATCGCCATTGGTCCGTCCCCTACTCGTAGACGCCGCGGGCCTGATCGCGCACGATCACACCCCGGTCGAGTTCGATCACGCGTCGGCGCATCGTGTCGACGATGCCCCGGTCGTGGGTGGCCATGACGACGGTGGTGCCCGTGCGGTTGATCCGATCGAGCAGTTTCATGATGCCGACCGAGGTCTGGGGGTCGAGGTTGCCCGTGGGCTCGTCGGCCAGCAGGATCAGCGGCCGATTGACGAAGGCGCGGGCGATGGACACCCGCTGCTGCTCGCCGCCGGAGAGCTCGTGGGGGTAGTTGTCGATCTTCTGCGACAGTCCGACCAACTCGAGGATGGCCGGCACCTGCTTGCGGGTCACCGCTCGCGGTTTGCCGATCACCTCCAGCGCGAACGCCACGTTCTCGGCCACGGTCTTCTTGGGCAGGAGCTTGAAGTCCTGGAAGATGTAGCCGATGTTGCGACGCAGGTAGGGCACCTTCCAGGAGCCGAGGCTGCTGATGTCCTTCCCGGCCACGAAGATGGTGCCGTGCTCGGGCGTCTCCTCACGGTTGAGGAGACGGATGAAGGTCGACTTGCCGGAGCCGGACTGGCCGACCAGGAAGACGAATTCGCCCTTGGCGATGTCGACCGTGGCATCACGAACGGCGACGACATCGCCCTTGTACACCTTGGTGACGTTCTCGAGTTTGATCATGCCGATCCTGTGGAGAAGCGGGTCGCCCGACGCCAGAAGCTATCAGCGCGGCGGGCCGAAACTGCGGCACTCGGCCGCGGCGGACCAGAACAGGCCTACGAGGATTCGGCCTGGGCCCGGGTCCATCGGAGCCAGGCCTCCATGAACTGCTCGACGTCTCCGCCGAGGACCTGTTCGACCTGGGCCGTCTCGTGCTCGGTACGGAGGTCCTTCACCATCTGGTACGGCTGCATCACATAGCTGCGGATCTGGCTGCCGAAGCCCACGTTCTGCTGCTCGCCCGTGATGCCGGCAATCTCGTCGGCGAGCTTCTTGCGCTCGAGATCGAGGAGCTTCGCCGCCATCATCTGCATGGCCCGGTCCTTGTTCTGGTGCTGGCTGCGCTCGTTCTGACAGCTCGTGACGAGCCCCGTCGGCAGATGGGTGATGCGCACCGCCGAGTCGGTCACGTTGACGTGCTGCCCGCCGGCCCCCGACGACCGGTAGGTGTCGATGCGGAGTTCTTTCTCGTCGATCTCGATCTCGTCGGAGACCGCCTCGAAGAAGGGGGCCACCTGCACGGCCGAGAACGCGGTCTGCCGCTTGCCCTCGTTGTTGAACGGCGAGATGCGCACGAGCCGGTGGACCCCGTGCTCGGCCTGCATGAGGCCGTAGGCGTGGCGACCCTTGAGGATGAACTCGACGCTGCTGAGACCGGCCTCGGTGCCCTCCGAAACGGCGGTGATCTCGATGTCGAACCCGCGACGGTCGGCCCAGCGGTTGTACATCCGCATCAGCATCTCGGCCCAGTCCTGGGCGTCGGTGCCGCCCTCCCCCGACTTGATCTGGCACACCGCATCGCGCTCGTCGAACTCGCCGGTGAACAACGACCGCATCTCGAGGGCCTCGAGTTGCCCTTCGAGGGCGGCGGCGGCATCGCCGATCTCACCCTCGAGCGAGGCATCGTCTTCCTCGCGGGCCATCTCGTGGAGCGTCTCGACGTCGTCTACATCTCCGGTCAGCTTGGCGAACAGCTCGAGATCCTCGTTGACCGAGGCCAGTTCGGAGGTGACGGCGCGGGCCTTGTCCTGGTCATCCCAGAGATCGGGGCGCGACGCCTCGGCTTCGAGCTGTGGTTGGCGCTGCTCGAGCTCGGCGATCCTGAGATAGCCCGCGGCTTCGTCGAGTCGGGCTCGGATCGCGGCGAGTTGTTCGGAGAAGTCCTGCATGATCAGCGCATTCGCGGAGGGATTGGCAAACTACTCGCCGCCGCCGGGGCGACCGTGACATGCCTTGTACTTCTTGCCGCTCCCGCACGGGCACGGTTCGTTGCGACCGACCTTCTCCAGCTCCGACTTCACCACCGGCGTGCGGCTCACCGGCTCGCTGGGCTTGGCGACGGCGGGCGCGCCGGCTGCGGGGATGGCCGCGGCCTTGGTTCCGGCACCGGCGTCCTGCTTCTGCTCGGTGACGCCGGCCAGTTCCTGCTCGTCGCCGGCGGGCTGATCCTTCACGGCCACCTGCACGTGCATGACGTACTTCACGAAGTCCTGGGCGATTCCGGTCATCATCTGACCGAACATGTCGAAGCCCTCACGCTGCCACTCGGTGGCGGGGTCGCGTTGACCCATCGCCCGCAGGTGGATGCCCTCACGCAGGAGATCCATCTCCTTGAGATGCTCGCGCCACCGCTGATCGATGATGCGCAGCATGACCTGGCGCTCGACCTGACGCATGACGTCGGGCCCCAGCTCGGTTTCGCGATCCTCGTAGAGCGACCCACCGATCTCCCAGAGCGCATCCTCGAGCTCGTCGGTGGTTCGGCAGGCACCGAGCTCCATCGTCGACACCTCGCCGGGCCACAGGGTGCTGATCTCGGTGGCGAGGCCGTCGAGGTCCCACTCCTCCACGATCTCGCTCACGCAATAGGTCGAGACCGCGCCCTCGATGGCGTCTTGGAGGTATTCGAGCGCTTCCTCGCGCAGGTCGGCGCCGTCGAGGATCTGCCCGCGGCGCTTGTAGATCACCTTGCGCTGCTCGTTCATCACCTCGTCGTACTTGAGGACGTTCTTGCGGGTCTCGGCGTTGCGGGCCTCGACGGTGTTCTGGGCCCGTTCGATGGCCTTGGTGACCATCTTCGCCTCGATGGGCACGTCGTCGGGAAGCGCACGGTCCATCACCCAGTTCATCGCACCGGTGGCGAAGAGACGCATGAGGTCGTCTTCCAACGACAGGTAGAAGCGGCTCTCGCCGGGGTCGCCCTGACGACCGGCACGGCCACGGAGCTGGTTGTCGATACGGCGGCTCTCGTGACGTTCGGTGCCCAGCACGTAGAGGCCGCCGAGATCCAGGACCTTCTGCTTCTCGGCCTCGGTGGTGAGCGTGTGGGCGGCCAGCCGTTCTTCGAAGCGGGCGCGACCCTCGTCGGTATCGGGATCGAGACCCTCGGCCCGCACGTCGCGTTCGGCCAGCCCCTCCGGGTTGCCACCCAGCAGGATGTCGACGCCGCGGCCGGCCATGTTGGTGGCCACGGTGATCGAGCCGAGCCGGCCCGCCTGCGCCACGACCTCGGCCTCCCGGGTGTGCTGCTTGGCGTTGAGCACTTCGTGGGAGATCCCGCGCTTCTCCATCTCGCGGGAGAGCTTCTCGGACTTCTCGACCGACACGGTGCCGACCAGCACCGGCTGACCGGTGCGATGGCGTTCCTCGAGGTCGTCGATCGTGGCCGTGAACTTGGCGTCCTCGGTCTTGTAGATCAGGTCGCCCTCGTCCTTCCGGGCCAGCGGCCGGTGGGTGGGCACCGGGATCACGTGGAGCCCGTAGGTGCTCACGAACTCCGAGGCCTCGGTCTCGGCGGTACCGGTCATGCCGGCGAGGCGCTCGTAGAGCCGGTAGTAGTTCTGGAGCGTGATGGTGGCGAGGGTCTGGTTCTCCTCCTTGATCGCCACACCCTCCTTGGCCTCGACGGCCTGGTGCAGACCGTCGGACCAGCGTCGACCGTCGAGCACACGACCGGTGAACTCGTCGACGATCTTCACCTGCCCGGCTTCGATGATGTAGTCCTTGTCCTTCTTGTAGAGCTCCTTGGCCCGCAGGGCAGCCTGCAGCTGATGCACGAGGTTGGCCGACACCTGGTCGTAGAGGTTGTCGATTCCGAGCGCCCGCTCGACCGCGTGGACACCCTCCTCGAGCGGCGCGACCGTGCGCTTCTCCTCGTCGACCTCGTAGTGCACGTCGCGCTGGAGACCCCGAGCGATCGACGCGAACTTCACATAGAGCTTGGCGGCGTCGGCCACGCGGCCGGAGATGATG
>Ga0213866_10002199_pt1 | contig 13956 bp, 9 predicted proteins | sample PICome_11_FD_160079 | JGI IMG/M metagenome (GOLD analysis project Ga0213866, IMG submission 160079) | Coastal seawater microbial communities near Pivers Island, North Carolina, United States - PICO284 | ecosystem: Environmental > Aquatic > Marine > Coastal | place: USA: North Carolina...
ATGTGATTCATAGTAATGAACAGTATGAGAATAATCGAGCTGAGCAATCCCAGAGCCTGCCCCGCTTTATCGGGTATGAGGCGACCAGGGTGAGAGAGCGGGGTATGCTGAGGTTCAAATCGGTCACGCAGGCTCAGCGGTTCCTTGGTGCTCATGCCGCCGTTGGCAACTTGTTCAATCTGGGAAGGTATCTGGTTGGCGCACAGCATTATCGTGATCTTAGGATCAGTGCGTTCACTGATTGGAGTAGGGCGGTTGCTTGAAATCTTTGGATTGATTTTGCAGCCCCTGAAAAGTTAACTTGTCGGGACCGTTTTTTACCCTGTCAGCAAAGATTGCGACAGTCTACACCATCTCAGGCGGCGCGCAGAAAATCGGCCAGCCAGCCCGGGTAGTCGACCCGGTCGCAGGCGGCGACGGCGCGCCGCAGTATGCGCGCCATCAGCGCGTCCTGTTCCTCGTTCAGGGCGCCGAAGCCGACGGCCACGGTAATGGTAAACAGGGTATGGAAGGTAAAGCAGCGGTAGTCCTGCCAGGTCTGCTCCTCGTCCAGCGGCGCGCCGTGGTAGGCGCGGCGCTCGACGTAGTAACTCACCAGGTCGCGCTCGTTGGCGGCGAGCACGGACTGCGGCAGGGAGTCGATGAGGAAATACTGCACGTCGCGGATGCCCTTCCCCCAGTGGGCGGCCTGCCAGTCGAGCATGCCCATGCCGTCGCCGGATACGAAAAAATTGCCCAGGTGACTGTCGCCGTGCAACAGCGACAGGGGCCCGGAGAACCAGTGTTGCAGCAATTTGTTCCAGTGCGCCATGGATTGGCGGTAGGCGGCTGCGATGTGTGCCGGAATGGCCGCGGGCTGTTTCTTCATCGCCGGCCCCAGGGCGAAGCGGTTCAGGCTGCGCGAGACCGGCGCCAGGTCGGGCGACAGGAAGGGATGGTAGGTCAGCGGCAGGATGGCCTCGCGCGAACGGGCGTCCAGCCCATAGTGGCAGGTGTGCAGGCGGGCGAAAGTATCAATGCAGCGGCGCACGACTTCCAGGGGCGGGCCCTCGGCCATGTCCGGGTTAGTGAACAGGCTCACTGACGAATCCTGGTGCAGGTTTTCCTGCACCAGGTAAAACCGCGAGCCGCGCCAGGCGGTGGCGTAGGTTGCCGGCGTGCGAATGGGTAACTCGGCGGCCACGTGGCGGAAGAAATGCGATTCCAGCCGCCAGGAACGGATGATGCCCATGAACCAGCGCGTGAGCATCGACTCCATCGGCAGCTTGACGAAAACACTGTCCGGCAACAGGGCGGGACCGGCCTGTTCCAGGCTGAGCACCAGGTTGTGGCAATTGCTGCTGACCGAGGCCACGTCCTGCCTATGCACCTTTGTGATCGCCGGGGGACGGGGCCAGGGGCGCACGGCGCCCTCGCGCAACAGGTTGTTGAACACCTCGGGCCTGCACACCGTGTCGGGCAGGTACGGCAGGCTGCTGCCGGCCAGGTCACCGAGCCGGTCGGCCATGAGCCCGCCGGCGCCCGCGGCCGCCGCCAGGGCCATCCTGATACTGTCTGTCACCTGCCTGGCTCCCCCATCCTGAACAAGCACTGGTCCGGGGCATTGTAGCCATCGGACATTTTGAATAATATGTCCGATACGCTATCCTCCACAAGCGCCATCAAGCCCCCGGGAGATACATTGATGAACCAGGTCGCTGATATTGCCACCGAACCCTTCGACGCCATCGTGATCGGGGCCGGTCACAACGGCCTGGCCGCTGCCCTGGTGCTGGCGCGCAATGGCCGCCGCGTCATGGTACTGGAGAAGAACGACTACGTCGGCGGCATGGGCGGCACCCGCGAAATATTCAAGGGCTGCCGCAACGAGGTGGGGGCCAGCTGCCTGTTCCCCTTGTCCGCGGAGATTAAGGCCTACTTTGATTTCGAATCCCACGGGGTGGAACTGATTCCCCTGCCGGTGATGGCCGTCAACCTCGTTGGCGCCGATGGCCGACCGCTGATCTTCTTCAAGAGCCCCCTGCGCACCTCCTTCAACCTGCTGCGCCAGTTCGGGCCGGGCGCCATGCTTGGCTTTGCTCGCTTCCTGAAATTCTGCCAGTACCCGGCGCGCATCCTCGATCGCTTCACCGCGCGCAAGGCGCCGCGCAAGCTGCAGGACATCATCGCCGAGGCCCAGACCGCCGAGCAGCGTGAACACCTGGAACTGGCCTTCAACGGCTCGGCCATGGACATCATCGACCGCTTTTTCCCGGATAAGGTAAAACACCGGGAACTGCGCGCGGCGATGGCCTTCGCAGCGGTGCAGGCGACCTACAAGGGGCCCTACACCCCCGGCTCCGGCCTGTGCCTTGTCTACACCATGGCGCAGGAGGGTTCCGAGGGCCTGATGCAGCGGGTCAGGGGCGGCATGGGCAGCCTGTCGGAGTGCCTGGCGCGGCAGGTCGAGGAGCGCGGTGGGCAGGTTCGGCTTAAGCAGCGCGTCGCGCGCATTCTGATGGAGGACGGACGCGCCTGCGGTGTGGAACTGAAAAACGGCGAACGATTGTACGCCGCGACTGTGGTGTCCAACCTCGACAAGCAGGCGACCTTCAATCACCTGCTCGCCGACCATGAACTGGCAAACTCCGAGCGGGACAAGGTGGATGCCTTTACCCACCGCGGCGCCTTCGTGCACATGCTCTTCAAGCTGAGAGGCCTGCCCCGCTACTCGCAGCATCTGGATAAACTGAACCGGATCGAGGGCGCGCAGTTCGGCGGCGCCATGATCGTGGACCCGGAGGAACTACAGCGCAGTTACGAGGCGTGCCTGCGCGGGGAATTGCCGGACCAGGTGCCTCTGGCCTTCCAGATCCCGACGGTCAACGACAGCACGCTGGCACCGGAGGGCTTCCATATCGCCAGCGCTTACGGATTCTACTTCCCCTGCGATGCGGACAAGTCCGAGAAGGGCAAGTTGCGCGACGCCATGGCGGAGAAAATCATCGACCACTGGTCACTGCACATGCCCGATTTCCGCGAACTGATCGTCGACCAGGCGATTTTCTCCGGGGACCATTTCACCAGTATGCACGGGGTGACCAACGGCGACTGGACCCACGGCCTGCTGCACCCTGACCAGATGATCGGCGAGCGCTGCCTAGTGGACGGCACCGGCCATACAACCCCGGTGCCCGGCCTGTTTCTGTGCGGCGCCTCCTGCCACCCCGGCCCGGGTGTCACCTTCCTGCCGGGCTACAACTGCGCCCACGAGGTCATGGCTGCCGCCGGCGGCCAAGCGGAGACTACTTCAGCAGCACCGGCACCAGCAGTGCGTGCAGCGTAGTGCGCATCTCGTCCTCGCTGTGCACCGCGTTACTCGGCAGGGTGAGGAAGGACAGCAACAAGCGGTAAACCCATTCCACCAGCACCTCGGCGCGCACGGTGTCCTGCAGCAGGCCGGCCTCGCTGGCCGGCCGCACCACGTGGTCCATCAGTTCCTCGCCGAAGCGCATGATGACATCGGACTCCCAGACAACGCGGCGCGCCCGGCTGCCCTCCTCGGAGGCGAACACCGCCTGCAGCAGCGGCCGGCGCGGCACCTCGCGCAGGGCCAGGATCAGCCCTTCCACGACCTGGTCGGCGGGGTCGGGGTAGTCGGCTAGCCTGTCGCGAATGAAGCTGTTGATCCCGACCATGTCCTGGATGATGACCGCGACCAACAGGTCATCGCGGCTGGGGAAATAGCGATAGAGTGTTGAGCGCGCCACGCCGGCCTGGGTCGCGACCTCGCTCATCCCGGTGGCGGGGATGCCGTCGCGCAGGTAGCATGCGCGGGCGGCGTCGATAATCGTGGCCCGCGGGCCGGGCCGGGAGTCGGTCATGGAAGGCAGGTGCCCCTGGTTCAGTCGCGAGAAGATGGGACATTCTTAAATATATGACCGATAGCGTAAAGCCCGGCGGGCAGGTCCTGCGCGCCAGCGATTACCACCGGGTGCCAATTCGCGCACTCAACGGCCTGCTGGGGATTGCCCAGCATGTAGGACTGGCGCGTTTCCAGCTGGACGTCGACCAGCTGATGCATGCCGCGCGCCGCGACACCGGGCTGGAGGACTTTGGCGATACGCGTTTCATGGCGCAGCTCGAGCTGTTGGTGCGCTCCACCAACGAGGAGGCAAAGCTCAATCCCCTGGGCCGCTTCCTGGCCAGGTCCAATATCCAGCGCCTACTCAGCGGACGCCTGCGGGCCCAGGCCCTGTTCCGGAAATACCCGGAGATTCTGCAGCGCGACATCGCCGACCCGGTGGTCATCGTCGGCCTGGCGCGTTCTGGCACGACCCGGCTACACCGCCTGCTGGCGGCGGACGAGCGCTTCGCGCACCTGAAATCCTGGGAGAGTGTCTACCCCATTCCCGACGATGCAAGTTTCAAAGCGCGCGACGCCGGAGAACCCGACCCGCGCATCGCCGCCCTGGACCAAGCCCTGAAGGCGGTGCTGTACATGGGCCCGCAGATCGCCGCGGTACATCCCCTGGGTACACAGGAGGTGGAAGAAGAAATCGGCCTGCTGCAGTACGCTTTCTCCACGCAACTGTTCGAGGTGATCAACCATCTGCCCTCCTTCGCCGAGTGGCTGATGTCCCACAACCAGAAATTCGCCTACGAGTATCTGGTCGACCTGCTGAAACTGGTGGCCTGGTTTCGCGGCGACCCGCAGGACAAGCCCTGGCTGCTGAAATCACCGCAGCATATGCAGGACCTGGACGCCCTTCTGCAGGTGTTCCCCAATGCAAGGCTGCTGTGCCCGCACCGGGACCCGGTGAAAGTGGTGGGCTCCAGCTGCTCCATGGCCTGGAACTCGCTGGTACGCGACAACATCGGCATCGACCCTCACCTGGTCGGCGCGGAGTGGCTGCGCAAGACCGAGCGCATGGTGCGCAAAAACCTGGAGGACCGCAGGCTGTCCCCGGCGAGCAACCAGTACGATATCCTCTACGCCGACATTACGGCGGACTGGCAGCAGGCCTTGGCCGGCATTTACGACTTCCTGCAGATGCCTTTCACGGAGCAGGCGCGCAGTGGCATGGCCGCCTGGCTGTCTGAAAATGCACAGCACAAACACGGTGCCCACAAGTATAGTCTCGCCCAGTTCGGGCTCAACGAATCCCAGGTCGAGGTAAAGCTGTCGTTCTACCGCGAACGCTTCGCGATCCCGCGGGAAACAAAAAACCCGCACCTGGCCACAGCGCAATCACCGGAGCCGACACCATGAGCATCGAAACACAGAGCAGAAACGCCCTGCGGGAATTCATCGACCTGCTGAGTGAAATCGACGAACGCTGGTCCGGCCCCGAGTGGAACCTGCACTCCCCCGAGGACGTGGTTGGCTCACACCGCGCCCTGATGCACATCCTCGAGGCCAGCCTAGTCGGTTTCTTCGAACAGGATGTCGCCCACCCGGACCTGCGGCGCATCACCACCCCCAGCCGCAAGCTCACCGGAGACAATCCCGATGCCGTTTATTTTGACGCGCCGCTGTCTTCACGGCACAGCTACGTCATCCACGGCGAGATGAAAGGCGCCACCTACTTCTCACTCACCCTCGAAGAGGGTACCGCCGAGGGCGGCATGGCGACCAGCACCGCCGGGGTGATCAACGACCTCGACATGGATATCGACGGCAATGGCAGCTTCACACTTTATCTCGGTGGTGAGCAGCGTGAGCGCAACTGGCTGGCCCTGTCGCCGGATGTGTCGCGCCTGACTACCCGCCACTATTTTGAGAATAGCGAGTCTGCCGCGCTGGACCCACACCTGGAACCGCGCATGCGCATCGAGTGCCTTGATGGCGGCGACGCGCCACCACCGCCGGACGACGCGTCGGTCGCCGCGGGAATCCGCCGCGTCGCCAACGTGGTGCGCAGCCGCACCCTGGACATGCCGCCCCTGGCGAACAGCGAGCCACCCCCCTTCCTCGCGCTTACACCCAACGAGTTTCCGGCGCCGGTGCGCCCGGGGGACTTCGGCTTTGCCGCCTTCGACGCCCACTACTCCATGGCGCCTTATTTCATTAACGCCGACGAGGCGCTGGTGATCCGCGGCCGCTGGCCCGAGTGCAGCTTCGGCAACGTATGCCTGTGGAACCGCTTCCAGCAGACCCTGGACTACCGCAACCGGCGCGTGTCCCTGAACCGCGCCCAGACCACCGCCGAGGAAGACGGCAGCTTCCGCATCGTGCTGGCGCACAACGACCCGGGCGTACCCAACTGGATTGACACCGAGGGCAACCTGTTCGGCCTGGTGTTCTGGCGGTTCTTCGTGGTCGAGGGTGAGGTGGAAACGCCGCGCTGCGAGGTGGTCAAGCTTGAGTCGCTATCGTGAGCAGCCTGCCACTGCCGGTACGCCTGATGAACCTCACCGGTCGCGGCGCCAGTGCCGTCGGCCTGCAAGCGGTCAGCCTGGACTTCGACAAGCTGCTACAGACCGCACGCAAGAACGCGGGGCTGCAGGACTATGGCGAGGACGATTTCGAAGCGCCCCTGCGCATGTTGCTGGACTGCCTGGAGGGCGAGGCGGAACTGAGCGTTATGGGGCGCCTGATCGCCCGCGCCGACCTGCTGCGCACCCTGGAAAATCGCCTGGGCCTGGTCGACCTGCTAAAGAAGCACCCGGAGATTTCCGAGCAGCCTATCGAGAAGCCGCTGTTTGTGGTCGGGCCGCCGCGCTCAGGCACCACGATCTTCCACGACCTGATGGCGATGGACCCGGACAACCGCGTACCGCTGTCCTGGGAGGCCTCCTACCCGCTGCCGCCGCCGGAGACCGCGACCTACCTGAACGACCCGCGCATCGCCCGCTGCCAGGCGGACCTGGACCAGGTGGACAGGCTGATCCCCGATTTCAAAAGGATGCATCCAATGGGCGCCACCCGCGCCCAAGAATGCGTCACCATGACTTCGATTGACGCTACCTCCATGATCTATCTGGCGCAGTTCTACGTGCCCACCTATGACAAGTGGGTTATGGACCACGAGATGCACTCCGCGCTGAAATGGCACCGCCGTTACCTGCAGGTGTTGCAGTGGAAGTGCCCCGGCGTGCGCTGGGCGCTGAAATCACCGCAACACCTGTGGCACCTGGAATTTGTGCACAGGGAGTATCCCGACGGGCTGTTCGTGCAGACCCACCGCGACCCGGTGAAGAGCGTGATCTCAATGAGCAGCCTGGCCACGGAACTACACAGGCTGGCCAGCGATCATGCCAGCCTCACCCGGGTAGCCGAACACTACGCCGAGGGCCTTGCAAAGGGCTATAACGCCACTGTTGCGTATCGCAAAACCGGCAAGCTGCCGGCGGCGCAGGTAGTAGACCTGTACTTCCGCGACTTCATCGCGGACCAGGTCGGCACCGTGCGGCGCGCCTACGAACACTTCGACCTGCAATTGTCGGACGAGGCGGCGAATGCCATGCAGGCCTTCCTCGACGACAATCCCGCGGACAAGTTCGGCAAGCACCTTTACAAGCTGGAAGATACCGGCCTGGACATGCACTGGCTGCGCGGCCTGTTCGACAATTACGAGAGTTACTTCGACATCCCAAGGGAAGATTTCTGAGCATGAGATTCTGGCAGGCCATTGTGGCCCCCGCATCGATCACATCCTGCTGACTGAGAAAAAGTATGCCGGGGTCGGTCACGACTGCATCGGTCACGTCAGAGTCGGGACGTTGATGCCCATCGATTCCAGCCACTCCACATCAAACTGTGTCTGAGTATAACGACTGCCATGATCCGGAATGAGCGCCAGCAGGCGCGCATCACTGTCAAACAGTGGTGCGACCGTCTCGCGCATGACGTGACAAGCGGCGCCACCGGAACCGCCCATCAGAATACCCTCAGTACGTGCAATTTCCGTGGCGGTGGTAATCGCCTTACCCGCTTGGATATAGATCACCTCATCGATAAAGTCATAGAACGATTCACCGGCATAATTGGCGGGCTCCAGACTGGTCCCCATGCCATTAAGGAACCGCGGCTCGGGCGACTTACTGCATGGAAGCGCCAGAGAGCCCACCTCATCCACCAACCAAATTCGGGTATCAGGAGAATGCTCTCGTAAACAACGCGCAACGCCCATAGAACTTCCGCCGGTGCCTGCCACCATGATCATGGCATCGAGGAGACCGCCCATCTGCTCGAGAATTTCCCGACCGGTGGAGGTTCGGTGCGCCTCGATCGCTGCAGGAGAATCGTATTGATCAAGGTAAATGGCGGACGGCCGCTCGGCCTGTAATGTATCGAGCCTTTTGAGGCACGTCAGATGGTAGCCACCGGCATGATCCCGCTCGTCGACCTTCACCAGCTCTGCACCCAGCAGCTCCAGGCTGCGCTCTGTGGAGGGGTTGAGCTTGGGGTCAACCAGACATATCAGGTGGTAGCCCTTCACCGCACAGGTCATCGCCATGCCGACGCCGAGGTTGCCCGAGGTCGAGATAATAATTTCAGCGCCGGGCGCAAGATTGTGTTCCCGCTCCGCCCACTCGATCATGCCGAGGGCGGCACGGTCTTTCATGCTACCCCCGGGGTTGGTGAACTCGAGTTTGGCAAGCAACAGTGGGCTCATCTCAGCGCCGTAGCGGTTGAGTTCTACAATGGGCGTGTTGCCAATTGCCTCAAGAACAGAGGAATTGAACCCTGCTATAACGGCCCTAGCGACGTGTTATCAACACCCGATGCTAGGCCGGCTGGGGCAAGATATCAAAGCATAAAGTTAGCAAAAGGTGACACAGTTTCAGGGCTTGATCCCCGCCAAAAACCTTGGCCCATGCCTTCGCCGCCTCTAGCGCGGATGACTGGAAGCGCAATATGGCGGGCCAGGAGAGCAACATGCAGGTGTTCTACCCCAAAGTCGCTGAAATTGCCGACGGCGTGGCGTACGCACGTTAGAACCTTTTCCGTGAATTAACCTGGCAGCACCCTAAAAAGCAACGTACCGCAGAACTGGCAGGCGCAGGCCAGCCAACCTCTATCTCTGAATCGCCAGTTAGTGGGCTCTAACGGCGGGACATGACCCGCTTAGCGAGGCTCCCCAGCAATCTCGGCCTGCAGGAACTGCAGAAAGGCTGCACAGGTGAAGGGTATGGACCCCGCAAAGAAAGCTGTTGATAAAGGATATCGGTGAGGCAGTGAATTATCTTGAAAAACATACATCCACTGCTTCCCTGAACAAGGAACAAGGAACAAGGAACAAGGAACAGGGAACAAGGAACAGGGTTCAGGTTTTCACCACTAGCAAGACAATAGCTGTCTACGCAGGCGCTGTTGCGCGCTGACCTGACCCCCTAGATCGACTCCAGCTGGTGAGAGAGACTTTCACTGGCAACAAGGAGTATCCGATCCCTGAGTTGCCACTTGAACTCCCGCGCCCCAGCGGTTGGGATGTTGACCCGATTCGGATTTAAATCGGCGAATCTGCGACGACATTGGTTGCACCCACACTGCACCTTAGTACTATGTCCCGTCCATCCACATAACAACCGAGACGGCCGTCATGTCCCAATGCCCTTTTGCAAACATCATGGAGCCCACCTACCTGGGTGATGGCTTTAGCGGCGAGGATGTCGCCCGGATTCGCGAGGCTGGTCCCGCGATCAAGATCGAAGACCCTGCCACGGGTGTGCCTTACTGGGCCGTGACACAACACGCAGCTATCGATTTTGTCTCCAAGAACAATGACCTGTTCTCATCGCGGATGCGCACCGCTATTCCCATGGAATTCGAGCAGGAGATAGTCGACGAGATCCAGTCCCGGATGTTCATCAATCTCGATCCACCGGAGAACCTTGATTATCGCAAGCTCATTCGCGATCACTTCACCCCGGATGCGGTGGCTACTTATGAGCCCCGGGCCAGGGAGTATGCGGGCGCCGTGGTCGACCGCATTATCGACAAGGGGTCCTGTGAGTTCGTGACTGACGTGGCGGCGGAGTTGCCGCTGCTGCTTATTATGGATTTCTTCGATATCCCCGCTGATGACCGCCATCAGATTTTTGACTGGACCAACACCATGATGTTCGGGGACGACCCGGACGTGTCCGGTGGGCGCGAGGCAGCGGACGAGGCCTCCTTTAACCTCATCCTGTATGCCAATGAACTGGCGGCCAAGTACCGTGGCTCTGATGTGAAGAATGTCAGCAGCCAGCTGCTTAACGGCATCATCAATGGCGAGCCGGTGTCCGATGAGACCTTTGGCTGGATTTTCCTGATGATCATCGTCGCGGGCAACGAGAGCACGCGCACGACCATATCCCACTCCATGCGCAACCTGATGGAGAACCCCGAGCAGTACCGTTACCTGCAGGAGAACCCGGACAAAATCGAGAACGCGATCTACGAGATGCTGCGCTTCAACCCGCCCTTTATCTGCATGCGACGCACTGCCACCCAGGACGTCACCGCGCGGGAGCTCGGCAACGCGCCGATCAAGCAGGGCGACAAGATCATCATGTACTACCCTGGCGCCAACCGTGACCCGGCGGTGTTCGAAGATCCTGAGATATTTGATGTGTACCGCGCGGAGCTGCAGGACCTCAGTCGCGACATCCGGTCATTTGGTATCGGTCGCCACAACTGTTTTGGCATGAATCTGGCCAAGATGGAGATGCGTGTCATGCTCGAGGAAATCCTGGCTAGGATCGACAATCCCCAGTTTGCTGGCGAAGTGACTTACATGAAGTCCAACTTTGTCCAGGGCATCAAGGCCATGCCAATCACCTTTGACAAGCGTGCCTAGTCATTGCTGGTGAGGCAGTGCTCGCAGTGGTACTGACAAGTTAAGAGGCCACTTTTAGTAGAATCGGCCCGTGAATACCCACAAGCGCTACTGATTCCCGCCAGATGTCATTTCCTATGCTGTCTGGTTGTACTTGTACCCCGTCATACAGGCCAGAGGAGACAATCAGCTCGCAGCACACCGTTTGTCCGTCTTAAACATCACGTCATACTCTTCAACCGAACCCATCTTACCTTGTTGTTGCTGTTCTGCAGTTGCCACTTCTCTCGCTCCATGTTGCTACCTGCTTTTTACTTGGCGCATTGCGACTGGTTGCTCAGGCGGTTGTGGAGACAGGTAGCGCAAGACTGGAAGAGGGCTGATGGTTCGCGTGATATACAGAACTTGCCGCAGAATGAATCTTAAAGAAGAAGTACAAGAAGTATAAACGGGGTGTCGGGAGTAACTGGTCGTCCAGAAAGTGGCCGTGGAAGCATGAGATCATGGATGCAGGTCGACAGGCCGTTCATTCTTCCTATACTTAGTCGACAAATGTTTAATAAAACTAAAGTTGCGCCGAAAAACCGCTGTGGCGTCTTCAGGAGGTTTAGACATGAGAGATAGACTAATGCTGGTCCCTGGGCTGGCGACGGCCATAACCCTGATGGCTGTCTGCGGCCCATCGCTGCTGGCCGCGGATATCGACCGCACCCGGCTGCCCATCCCGCAGCCGACACCGGAACCGGTGACCTCAGCGCTGCCGGCGGACGTACCGCTACCGACGCCATGGGAGGTTAAGGCACCCGAAGGCGCCCCCAACGTTGTCATCATTTTGCTGGACGACATTGGGTTCGGAGCTCCGTCTCCTTTCGGTGGCCCGGTGAATATGCCCACGCTGCAGGAGCTGGCCGACAACGGCCTGAGCTATAACCGGTTTCACACAATTGCACTGTGCGCACCCACCCGCGGGGCACTGAAATCCGGGCGCAATCATCATCGGGTCAACATGGGTTCAATTCCCGAGATCGCGACGGGCTACGCGGGTAACACGACCGTCATACCAGACACGGCCGCACCCATCGCGGAAGTGCTGCGTCAGAACGGCTACAACACGGGGGCCTTCGGCAAGTGGCACGAGACGCCCGGTCGGGAAACCACGGCAGCCGGTCCACAGACCCGCTGGCCCACCCGACAGGGGTTTGAAAAGTTCTATGGATTTCTTGGCGCCGAAGAAAACATGTACGAGCCGTCGTTACACGACGGCGTGACCATCGTTGATTTTCCCGACAAGCCCGGTTACCACCTGCTGGAAGACATGACTGACCAGGCCATCGGCTGGGTTCGTCAGCAGCAGGGTATGCGCCCGGACAAGCCGTTCTTCATCTACTACTCGTCAGCGGGTTCACACGCCCCCCACCAGGTTGCACCCGAGTGGATAGAGAAATACAAAGGCAAGTTTGACCAGGGCTGGGACGCCATTCGAGCGCAAACCCTTAAAGACCAGATCGCTCGAGGGGTTGTGCCCGAGGGGACAGAACTCGCCCAGAAGCCGGCCAGCGTACCCGATTGGGAAGACCTGACGGACGATCAAAGGAAAGTGTATGCCCGTCAGGCAGAGGTCTTCGCGGCGTTTTCGGAGTATTCCGATTACCAGGCAGGCCGTCTATTGCAAGCGATCGATGACCTCGGCGCCCTGGACAACACCCTCGTGATCTACATCAGCGGCGATAACGGTACCAGCCCGGAGGGCGATCAAACCGGCCACTGGAACTGGGGACACTTTCTCAACGGCATTCCGGAAACCACCGAGGAGCAGCTCGCCCACCTCGACGACTGGGGCGGACCCACTACCTACGCACATATGTCCGTTGGTTGGGCCATCGCCTTTGATTCCCCCTTCGCCTTCACCAAGCAGGTTGCCGGCGATTTCGGCGGCACACGCAACGGCACGGTGATTCACTGGCCCAACGGCATCAAGGCCAAGGGGGAGGTTCGGGAGCAATTCACCCATGTCATCGACGTGGTGCCCACCATCCTCGAGGTTACGGGCATCCCCGAGCCGACGGTGGTGGATGGCGTTCCGCAAATTCCGATCCAGGGCACTAGCATGGTGTACAGCTTTGACGATGCCGGGGCGGATGAGCGCCACACCACCCAGTATTTCGAAATCGTGGGCAACCGGGGTCTCTATCAGGATGGCTGGCTTGCCCGGGCAACCGTCAAACTGCCCTGGGAGACGACCAAGATGAACACCGTCGCGGCGGATGATGGCTGGGAGCTGTACAACACCCTTGAGGACTTTAGCCTCACCAACAACCTGGCGGCCCAATACCCTGAGCGGCTGGAGGCCATGAGGGCCACCTTTATGGAGGAGGCCATTGCCAACCAGGTATTGCCGCTGGACGATCGGCTGCTGGAACGCCTGCTGCCCTCTGTCGCCGGTCGTCCTACCATGATGGGTGATCGAACCACGCTGGATCTGTATCCCGGCGCCCTCGATCTGGTGGAAGATTCCATTCTCAGTATCAAGAACGTCTCCAGTTCTCTGCAAGCCAGCGTCACGGTAGATCAGGGCACAGCGGCCGATGGCGTCATCATTGCCCAGGGCAGCCGTTTTGGCGGCTGGTCACTCTATGTCGAAGACGGCTATCCCACCTATACCTATAATAACTTGGGTGAGCTGGCGACATTCAGGAGCAGTGAACCGCTCTCGGCAGGGACGTCCGAACTGCGGTTCAAGATTGACTATGACGGCGGCGGCGTGGGTAAGGGCGCCACCACCACCCTGTCGGTCAACGGCGAGGTGGTCAATTCCGGACGGTTGGAAAAAACCACACCATCACGGTTCTCCATCGATGAAGGCACCGATGTCGGAATGGATCGTGGTTCGCCCGTCATCCAACGCCAGCTGAATGATCAGCGATTCAGTCCGTTCAATGGCACCATCAATAAGGTCACTTTGGAAATCTATCCGGAAGCCTGAGGCGATATGAGTGGGCTGATGGCAGCAGGCCGGTGCGCCGGCCCGCTGCCTGGGCAGGCGCCTCCAGTCGGTATCGCCAAGTTAACTCGCCGAAATCGCTAGAAGCGGTGGATGAATACTTATAAACGTCATCGATTTCCAGCCGATATTATCAGTTATGCCGTATGGCTTTACTATCGATTCAACCTCAGCCACCGTGATATCGAAGATTTACTGGCTCAGCGT
>Ga0213866_10002202_pt1 | contig 13947 bp, 10 predicted proteins | sample PICome_11_FD_160079 | JGI IMG/M metagenome (GOLD analysis project Ga0213866, IMG submission 160079) | Coastal seawater microbial communities near Pivers Island, North Carolina, United States - PICO284 | ecosystem: Environmental > Aquatic > Marine > Coastal | place: USA: North Carolina...
AAAATAGTAGGAAATATTGGAACAGGCTTCCAATGCATGTTATGGTTCTATACTTAGTGGTGGTGTAGTAATGGGGATTGGCCTTTTCCCGGCGAACATTCAGAAGAATTATGAGATTCACGAGTGGAAGCACGCATCATCAATTCTTCATTCCGATTTTCCGGATGAGTGGACCGATATCATGGAGATGTTGTCTGGGTTCAAGTTAAGGAAGAGTTGGCTAACCACGGGTGGCGGGCGGAAGTCAAAAGTCGCTGAAGCCTTCGATGAATTTCTGTACCAAAGGGCTTGGCTGGAGAAGGAGTTCCAAACTAGCGTGGTCGTTGACGGAGTTGAAGCAGAATCCCCAACGCACAAGATTGATTGCTTCAGGAATCGCGTAGCTCTTGAAATTGAGTGGAACAACAAAGACCCGTTCTATGACCGCGATCTGAATAACTTTCGCCTACTTTTCGACCTGCGAGCAATCAGCGTAGGCGTGATTATTACACGGTGCGATGAGCTCCAAGAGTTGTTCAAGGAGCTTGGCAGAGGGCCATCATTTGGTGCTTCGACGACTCATATGAGCAAGCTGTTGCCACGAATTGAAGGTGGCGGCGGCGGAGGATGTCCTGTACTTGTGTTCGGGATCAAGCGAAACCTATACGTTGAGGATTGAGTATGTCTGAACCTGGAGAAGTGGCACGGAATTTTCTTCGAGAGGTGCATTCCGGGTATGGGACGATTCTCGCTGATCCGCCGTGGCAGTTCCAGAACCGTACAGGAAAAATGGCACCCGAGCATAGAAGACTGCTCCGCTACCCAACGCTTAAGCTGGATGAAATCAAGTCCATCCCGGTGGCTGCCAGAGCACAAGAGAATGCCCATTTGTACCTATGGGTTCCCAACGCACTTCTTGCAGAGGGGCTTGAGGTTATGAGCGCCTGGGGCTTCAAATATAAATCAAACCTCGTGTGGCATAAGATTCGGAAGGACGGTGGCTCAGATGGCCGCGGCGTAGGGTTCTATTTTCGAAATGTCACGGAGCTTATCCTGTTCGGAGTTAAGGGCCGGTTGAGAACAGGGAAGCGGGGACGCACTCAAGTCAATATGATTCAGACTAGGAAGCGAGAACATTCTAGAAAGCCGGACGAGTTGTATGAGGTGGTCGAAGAGTGTAGCCCTGGTCCGTATTTGGAGTTGTTCGCTCGGGGTACTCAGCCTGGTTGGGACGCTTGGGGGAACCAATCTGAGAGTTACGAAGTATCTTGGCCCACTTATAAGAATAACTCACAAGCTTCTTAATTAACGCTTCCGGTTGCATCCAAGGAGCAGGAATCAGATGCACCGAATCGTGTACTCCGACAACCTCGCGGCGCTGGGCGAGATCGAAGATGAGAGCATCGGGCTGATCTACATCGATCCGCCATTCAACACGGGGCGGAAGAAGGTCAGTGCGCGCATCAAGTCGGTGCGCACGGAAGATGGCGCTGGCGATCGGGTTGGCTTTCAGGGCCGCTCGTACCGCACGCTTAAAGATGAAGGCGCGCAGGCCATGTCCTACGCGGATGCCTTCAGGAATCGTGAGGAGTTTCAGGCTTTCCTCACGCCGCGCTTGATTGAGGCGAGAAGAGTGCTGGCCCCGCAGGGCTCGCTCTACTTCCACATTGATCAGCGCGAGGTGCACTACTGCAAGGTGCTGCTGGATCAGATTTTCGGCGAGGATGCCTTCATCAACGAAGTCATCTGGGCCTACGACTACGGCGGGCGCGGCCGTGACAGATGGCCCGCCAAGCACGACAACATTCTCGTCTACGCGAAGACGCCCGGCAAACACGTCTTCAACTTCGACGAGATCGAGCGCATTCCCTACATGGCGCCAGGCTTGGTGACCAAGGAGAAGGCCGAGCGCGGCAAGCTGCCCACCGATACTTGGTGGCACACGATCGTGCCGACAACGGGCACGGAGCGCACCGGCTACCCGACGCAAAAGCCGCTGGGCGTCTTGCGTCGCATCGTGCAGGCTTCGTCGAAACCCGGCGACGTGGTGCTCGACTTCTTCGCGGGCTCCGGCACGACCGGCGCAGCCTGCCTAGAGCTAGGGCGGCGCTTTGTGCTGATCGACTCGAACATTGAGTCGATGCGCGTGATGGCCAAGCGATTCGCGGCGAGCGAAAATATTGAGTGGCAGGGATTCAGCGAAGCCTTGTCGCCAGAGCAACCAGCCTCTCCCGCTAAGAAGCGCAGCGCGAAGAAGGCGGTGAAGAAGGTCGCGAAGAAGGCTGCGAGGAAAGTCGCCAAGAAAGCGACGTCAAAGCGAGCGAAGAAGAGCGTAAGAAAGAAGGCCGAAGCGGCGCCGAAAAAGAAGCGAAGCCGCGTGGCATCGGCAACGTGAGCAAGGCTCCACACGCTCTCAACGCACGCAACAAAACTGGCTTGAGCGCACCGTGCTCGCCACAATGGAACTTGAAGAACACGAAACGCTACGGAGCGATACATGTCGAATGCCCCCAAACCTCGCCAAGCTGCACGTCCTGCTCTGCCGAGCGTGCTGATGAAATCTGCGACCGTAAGCGACGCGCCCGCCGCAACGCCTGCGCCAGCTCAAGCTGCTGATGGCGGCGAAGCGAAGACGTCTAAGCTGCCTCCGCCTCAGCGCAATGCCGAAGACACGCGCTACGTGCGTACGGGGATGCAGAATCCCTCGCCCGACATCGAGACGACCTTGGAGACGCAGAGCATTCCCGCTGCCGTCGCGGTGGAAGAAGAAGAAGCTGCGGCTGCCGAGGCTGACCTTCAGCAGCTTGAAGTTGAGAGCGTGAAGCTCGAAGGCTCCGAGCCCGCCGTCACGAAGGAAGAGCAAGACGTTAGCGCGCGCGTGCCGACGAGCATGGCCGCGCCGATCAAGGACAAGCCCGCTGCGCGTCAGAGCAAGCCCAAAGCGCCCGCCAAGCCTGCGCGCTCAAGCGTGATGCCGGTTGAAGCGGCGCGACCTGATCCGAACGCTGCGGATGCAGATTTGGATGCCGGTGCGACTGGACTCGAACAGGTGAAGTTCGGCGCGGGGCGTCTCACCGTGGAAGACAAGCAGATCATCAACTGCAAGTCTGACCTGAATCAGCTCGTGCCCTTCAAGTACGACTGGGCATGGCAGAAGTACCTCGATGGCTGCGCCAATCACTGGATGCCGCAAGAGGTCAACATGACCGCCGACATCGCGATTTGGCGCGATCCGAAGGGGCTGAGCGAAGGCGAGCGTCGCATCATCAAGCGCAACTTGGGCTTCTTCAGCACGGCTGATTCGCTGGTGGCGAACAACATCGTACTCGCGGTTTACCGTCACATCACGAATCCCGAATGCCGCCAGTACCTGCTGCGCCAGGCTTTCGAGGAAGCGCTGCACACGCACGCGTATCAGTACATCATCGAGAGTCTCGGACTCGACGAGGGCGAAGTCTTCAACATGTACCGCGAGCTGCCCAGCGTTCACGACAAGGCCGCCTTCGAGATGCAGTTCATCGACGAGCTCGGCGATCCCAACTTCCACACCGGCACGCCGGAAACCGATCAGCGCTTGCTCCGCAATCTGATTGGCTTCTACGTCATCATGGAAGGCATCTTCTTCTATGTCGGCTTCGTGCAGATGCTGAGCTTCGGTCGCCGCAACAAGATGGTGGGGGCGAGCGAACAGTTCCAATACATCATGCGCGACGAGTCGATGCACATGAACTTCGGCATCGACGTGATCAACCAGATCAAGGCGGAGAACCCGCACATCTGGACGACCGATTTCCAGGCGGAGATTCGCGATCTGATCGCGGAGGCCGTCGAGCTCGAATGCGCCTACGCTCGCGACACCATGCCGCAAGGCGTGCTCGGTCTGAATCAGGACATGTTCACCGAGTATCTGCGCTACATCGCCAATCGCCGCTGCGCTCAGATCGGCCTCTCCGAAATGTACCCCGGCGCGACCAACCCTTTCCCTTGGATGAGCGAAGTGATCGACCTCAACAAGGAGAAGAATTTCTTCGAAACCCGCGTCACCGAATACCAGACCGGCGGCACGCTGAACTGGGAGTAGCGCAGGCGGTTTCGAATCTCGGGATTCGGAGTGAGTAGCACGGAGCTCACTGAGGAAGAGAGAACGCGGAGGTTCATGAAAATGAGCTTCCGCGTTTGATGTTTAGATGCTGCAAGCGTTGAGGAGATAGCTCGCGCGAAGCCGCCAAGACGCAAAGGTTCCTGCCGGTTTGAGTAGTGCGAGTGCAGCTCTTCAGTTCTCCCAAAAGGGGAGATCGCCATTTCTTAGAATTTCAAAATCCAAGAAGGCGATCTTCGCCGCGTTCGATGCCGTCGTCTGGTCGAGCTAGATGCATACCGTCAGGCCCCTTTGCGTCTTGGCGGCTCTGCGCGAGATCTAATCTTCTCCCCTCAGTGCACTCTGTTCCTCAGTGGGCTCCGTGCTACTCACTCCGAAAAAGCGCAAACGCGCGGCCCATGCAGAGCCGCGCGTTGCGCTTGAGGTGAGCGTTGCAGCGAGCGCTACTTGCCGCCGTTGCTGACGTAGTTGCCTTCGCCTTCATCGCCGGCGCCGAAGTTCTGCGTCCAGATGACGCCGGACTTGCCGTTGCCCATCACCGTCCACATCGGGTTCAGGATGTTGCGGTGGTGGCCTGAGCTGCTCAGCCAGGAGTTGTGCGAGCTGAGCGCCGACGGGCCGGCGCCGTTCATGTGGATATTCTCGCCTCCGGGGAAGGTGTAGCCCTCAAAGCGCATGCGCTGGCCGGGGTTGTCGCCGCGCGGGCCGCCGGGGCTGTCGTGGCTAATCTGCCCGCCGTTGTGGTCCATGCACCACTTGGAATGGAGCTTCGCAGCCCAGTAGAGCTTGAAGTTCATCTTGAGCGGCAGCACGCCCATCATCAGGCGGTACTCGTTCGTGATCTTGAGCTGCAGCCAAGCATCGCCATCAGGCGCGCCGTCTTGACCGGCGAACGCGGCTTGCTTGAGCTCGTTCTCCGCCATGATTGCCTTGCCGCGCACGATGAATTGCTCCTCACCAGGCAGCGCGTAGTTCTTGATGCTGAGCGCTTCGTTCTGAATCGCCTGGATGTAGGCGATGTCGTCTTCGGCGGTTGACTGGTGGAACTCGCGCTTCGAGTCGATCTCGTCCATGCGCTCGTTGAGGGCGCGCAGACGCTCGATCGTATCGGTCGCGTTGGCATCGACCTTGCCGACGAAGGACATCGGGTTATCCCAGATCTCCGCGACAGCACGCACGCGTTCCATCACATCGGCGGTGATCTCGCCATTGTTCGGCGCGTAGGGATAAGGCCAAGCCTTATCGTCGAGGATCAGCTCAAGCGCATGTTTGCGGCGCTTGTTCAGCTCCTTCTTCAGATCATCGAGTTCCTTCGAGCGAGAATTCGACTTGCCCGTGCTCTTCTGCGCTTCGATCAGCGTCTTCTCGCGCAGCTCGTTGAGAATCTTCACGGTAGGCTCGACGGCGGACTCGCCGCGCTCGAGCAGCTCTTGGAATGCAGCGTCACTCTCTTCGCGCTTGCGAGTGCCTTCGCGAGAGCCGACGCCCTTCTCGAAGCGCTCGATGATCGCGCGAATCTCACGCTCGTTGATGATTGCAGCGCGATTTTCAGGACGCACGAAGAGTCCTTCGAAAATCACGAAGCCGCCATCCGGCACGCGTTGACGCGTCTTCGAGGCGAGCAGATCGTCGAGGTCACGCTTGATTGCGGGGCGCGGGTCAGCTTCATAGATCTGCACCATGACGCGCGTTGATTCGACCATGTAACCTTGATTGAAACCAAGGAGCGCGAGGCCAAGCATTTCCTGCTGCGTCAGGTTTTCCAAGCTTTGCGCGATCGAGAAGATCTGCACAAAGGTCAGTCGATCCCAAGTGATCAAGAACTCAGCTTCAGCATCGTAGACGTAGACACCGCGGTCATTGGCGTGGGTGATCGTTCTGCGACGACCATCAATCTCAACGCCAGCGCGCACCTTGCCCTCTTTGACATCGTGTTGAATGCGTTCAAAGACGGCAGCGATGAGCTTGTCTTCAGCGTCTTGGCCTTGCGGCAGCAAGCTGTTGGCCTCCGAAAGACCGAGGTCCTTGGCGGGAGCGACGCGCTTTTCAAGCTCGCTCGCATCAACGCGCACAAGCACGGCCTCAGCACCAGCTCGTTGCAGCGCTTCGCGGGCTGAAACTTCGAGCGTGTCGACTTGACCTTCAAGCGAGATGCGAGTCGACACGGAAATGATGCAGAGATCCAGCACGTCTTGCAGGCACGCGGCTGAATCGCGGAGGAGCAAAGCGCCCTCTTTGGCGCGCTCGGTCTCGATCAGCGAGTTGGCTTCATCGCGCAGATCACTGGCGTTCTGGATCTGCTCGGCTTCGAATGTCGCGGAATCCGCGGCAAGCTGCGTGCGCAGAGCCTTCGCCTCTTCCTCGTAGCGAGCGGAGATCGCGCGCCAATCCTTGCCGTGCGGTTCGCAAGCAGCGAGAAATTCCTGCGCCAAGTCATCAGCAGCGCTGAAGTGATTGCGCAGAGCGCGGTCCTTGGCCATGTTGTAAATGTTCACCGTGTCTTGCACATCGTCGTGCAGAGCACTCTTCGCGCGTTCGCGAGCGCGGTTCAAGTCTTGCTCAAAGTCCGTGCCGGCGTATGCGGAAGCGCGATCAAAGGCGAAGTCCTCGATCTTGGTAATGCGCTCTTCTGGATCGCGCGTGCCTTCGAGCTTCGCCAGATCAGCGCGCAGCTTTTCTAGCGTAGCGCTTGGGGTGTTCGTGTCAGTCTTCGCGACCGTGCTGCCTTGATCTTCGGGAGCCGACACGAACTGATTGCCGAAGGTGTATGCCGCAGTAACGAGCACGAGCAGGATAAAACCGACCACGCCAACGATCAGCGGGGCGTTGCTTTCCTTCGCAGCTTCGCTGGCAGCTTGAGCTTCGCGGGCCTTCGCAGCAGCACTGCCATCCGCAGCCGCGCTGGGCTTGCCGGAAGCGGTGCGACCAGGCTGAGCGCCAGAGGGCAGCGGCGCGCGTTTGGGCGCATTCGCCACAAAGCGCTTACGCTTGCGCGGCATGTGCGGCTCGTCTTCATCCTCACCATCGCTGGCGGAATCTGATTGTTGGGGAGCGCTCGAAGCAGCGGCTGCTTGCCCATTCTGCGCAGGCATTTGAGGCGCGCCTTGCGGCTGAGCACCGGGCCCCTGCGCTCCCATGTGGGGAGGCATGCCTTGCGCTGGCATTCCAGGATGCTGCATGCCAGCGGGGGCACCGGGATAGCCCATCGGCGGCATTCCCTGAGGCATTCCCTGCGGATGCATTCCCTGTGGTGGCATGCCCTGTGGCGGGAAGGCACCAAAACCGGGCATCGGCATTCCGCCGGGCATGGTGACGATCAGTTCGAGCGAGGTCTCGCCAATGCGCGCGACAACGCCGGGATGCAGATCAGCCGTGCGGATCGAATTGCCTGCTACGAGCGTACCGTTCGAGCTGTTCTCGTCCTTGAGCTGCCAGATGCTACCGTTGAACTCAAGCGTCGCATGATGGCGCGAGCAGCGGGGCTCTTGGTCCAGCGTCACATCGGCCTCTTGACGGCCGATCTTGTAGGCTTTGCGTGGATCAAGCGTCACTTCGAATGCGCCGCGCTCCGGGTGGCGTACGAGCAATTTGACGACTGGATACATGAGCTTCCCTTCACTGGTGCATGCAGCGGTACTGATTCGCAATCCGAACCAATCGAGGCTAGTCCCCTCTTCGAACGAATGAGCTTAGCCTTCGTTCATGAGAGTGCTCCTTCGAGCATAACATTTCGAAAAAAGAGGGTGGTGGCATTGTTATGGAAGAAGCGAGTGTGAACGGTGAAAAAGCACGCTCCATTCAAGGGCCTTCCGCGGTGGGGGATCTGGGCAAGAGCTGCAAAAGAGCGCCAGCGCTCGCAGACGGCCTCAACCTGCGCTAAACTATGCCAGCATCACCCTAGCAGGAGTACCAGCGCATGCCGATTCGCTCATCCATCACCCTCGCACTCACGAGTTGTGCATTGCTCGCTAGCCTAGCTTGCGGCGAGAAGCCCGAGCCAGCGCCCATCGCTGAGCCGAGAATCGAGCCAGCGAAAGTGCAAGCTGAAGCTGAAGCGCAGCCCGAGCCAGCAGTTGAAGCAGCAGATGTGGGTCTGACCCTGAGCGATATCCGCACACAGCTTGGGTTGCCCGTCGGCGAGGCGCTGCAAGCCCTGCCCGAAGATGGCGGCGAAAAGTTCAATCGCCTCGTCTTTTCCACCAGCCCATATCTGCTTCAACACGCGGCGAATGCCGTCGATTGGCATCCTTGGGATGAGCAGGCTTTTGCGCTCGCGATCTCGACGCGCAAGCCGATCTTTCTCTCCATCGGTTATTCGAGCTGCCACTGGTGCCATGTGATGGAGCGCGAATCATTCCAAGATCAAGCGATTGCCGAGGTGCTCAACCAGCGCTTCATCTGCATCAAGCTTGATCGCGAAGAGCGCCCCGACATCGACGATCAATACCAGTCCGTCATCCGCACGCTGAGTGGCGACGCGGGTTGGCCCGGTAGCCTGCTGCTTACCCCGATGGGCGGCGCGTTCGCAGCGGGGACCTATTTCCCGCCGCAAGCGACGAAGACCAAGCCCGCATTCTCCGACTGGCTCAGCGAAGGCCTGACGCGTTGGGATGAGATGCAGCTATCCGGCGAGCGCGGGAAGCTCGCGAGCTTGGGGCGGCTGCCGACGCTCCCGCAAGGATCGCAAGTTGTGTTGCCTGAGCTTGGAGACTTGGGACGGCGCGCAGTCAACGCTCTCGTCTCAATCGCAGACGAGCAATACGGCGGCTTCGGCGAGCGCGAAGGCACACGCTTTCCGCGCGGCCACCTGATCAGCTTTCTGCTCCAGTATGCGCAAGACAATCCGAAAAGCGATGCGCGCTACCAAGCGCTGGCAACGCTCGATGCGCTCGCCAAGCGTGGTGTGCACGATCACCTCGTCGGCGGCTTTCACCGCTACGCGCTGGATCGGCAGTGGTTGCAGCCGCATTTCGAGAAGATGCTTTACGATCAGGCGACGCTCGCGATGGCCTATGCGGAAGCCTACGCGCTGACGAAAGACGAGAAGTACGCGGCTATCTCTCGCTCGACAATCGACTTCGTGCTGAACGATCTGCGCATGGAAACGGGCGGCTTCGCCAGCGCGATGAACGCGACGCTAGATCACGAGGTCAGCGAAATCTTTGGCTGGCGGAAGAGCGACGTGATGGAGCTGCTCGGCGCGGAGCAAGGCGAACTCTTCTGCGCAGCTTACGGCGTAAGTGAAGAGGGCTCGCTCTTAGATGAAGTGACGGGCGAGAACACCGGGCTAAGCGTGCTGTGGCAGGCGGAGGAAATCGCTGCTTTGGCGGAACGCTTCAAGCTCAGCGAAGCGCAAGTTGAGTCCACGCTTGAGAAGTGTCGCGCAAAGCTCTTGGCTGCGCGCAAAGAGCGCAAGGGCTTGCTTGTTGATGCGAAGATGCTGGTTGATCTGAACGGGCTTTTTCTCGCGGCACTTGCCCGGGCCGGCAAGCTCTTAAAGGAAGAGCGTTATCTGGTGGAAGCCAAAGCCCTCGCCAATCGCCTGCTGATGGCGAGAGATTCGCGCGGCCTCGTTCACGATCCCGCAGCGCGCAAGCCGATCGCTGCGATGCTGCCGGACTACGCTGGTCTCGCCTACGGCTTGCTGCAACTGGCGGATGCGACGGGCGATGAGGCGACGCTTGCCAGCGCGTTGCAAGTGACGAGCGAGATGATCGATCGCTTCGGCGATCAAACCCAGGGCGGCTTTTGGATGCGCGCACTTCGCCGAGATCAAGAAACCCGCGTGGCGAATTACCAGCCGCACTTTGATCTCGCCTACCCTTCTGGCGCGGGCCTCGCCATGCAGTGCCTCGTCGAAGCGCTGCGTCATCGCGCAGACCCCAGCATGTTCGCCTTCGCTGAACGCAGCTTCAACGCGATGCTCCCCGCGATAGCCGGCTACGAGCAAGAACACGCGAACACGCTGATGGCGGTACGCGAATATGTGAAGCTGAAGCGAGAGTGAGCTAGAATACGCCAGCACCGCCAATACTTGAGCGGCGCGAGGAGTCACACATGCAAGAACACACGCCTATCGAGAATGCAGACGCTTCACGCTCCCCAAGCTGGATGATCCGGTTTGCGACGGCAGTTCCTCGCGTTGTGCTGCTCTCGCTGGGTGGCTTTTCGCTGATTCTCGCGTGCTGGCTGAGCTACGACGTGCTGCGCGCAGAGCAACCACGCTTCACCGAGCTCACATTCCTAGCCGAGCAACGGCCTGTAGTCGCCGAAGTTGTGCGTCACCAGGTCCGAAATGGAGTGGTGTACCCCGAAGAGTTTTTCGGGACAGCAGCGTTGACTGAATTGGATGCGCAGTGGGTGCTGCAGCGGATTAGCGAGACTCAAAAGAAGTCGATCATCCCAGGCGAAGATTACGGGGTTTTCAATTTGGCGGGACTTCGCTATGCGACGACCGATGAGATGCTCAAGGAAGCGTCAAAGACCAGCCCCAAGGGTCCCTTCGAATCGTGGTATAGTTTTGAACTCACCTATAACTCAGAGGATGGTCGCAAGTATTGCACGCTGCTGACGTCACCGAGCGCAAGTCGCGTTTGGATTCGCTACGCTCGTGGCTACGCACGAGGCTACGGTTACTTCACAGCGACCGTTCGAGAACCAAAGCTCAGTGCGACGATGAATCGCTTCGCGCAATCGTGCTTCGAAAGCTTTGAAGCTGCCAAGAATGATTGGCAGGCCGGCCAGCGTCACCCTTTTTATCATTGGCAAGAACCCAAGCACCTTCCTCCAAACGAGGACTAGGCGCTCAACGCAAAGTGCGACCCGATTGCTCGGGTCGCACTTGCGATGTCGGTACAGACACTAGCAAGAATGCCGGTTCTACTGCTTAGTACCTGTAGTGGTGCGGCTTGTAGGGGCCTTCCACGGGGACGCTGATGTAGTCGGCTTGGTCCTTGCTGAGCTTGGTCAGCTTAGCGCCGAGCTTGTCGAGGTGCAGGCGGGCGACCTTCTCGTCAAGGTGCTTGGGCAGTACGTATACGTCGTTGCCGTAATTGTTTTCGGCGTTCTGCCAGAGCTCGATCTGCGCGATCACTTGGTTGGTGAAGCTCGCGGACATCACGAAGCTCGGGTGGCCGGTGGCGCAGCCCAAGTTCAGCAAGCGGCCTTCAGCCAGCACGATCACGCCGTGGCCGTCGGGGAAGACGAAGCGATCGCACTGAGGCTTGATGTTCTCGCGCTTGACTTCAGCGTTGTTGAGCAAGCCGTCCATATCGATTTCGTTATCGAAGTGGCCGATGTTGCCTACGATAGCGTTGTTCTTCATCTTGGCCATTTGGTCGGCCATGATGATGTCCTTGTTGCCCGTCGTCGTGATGAAGATATCGCCGTCGCTCAGCATCTCCTCAAGCGTGACGACTTCGTAGCCTTCCATGCAGGCTTGGAGCGCGCAGATCGGATCGATTTCCGTGACGTACACGCGAGCGCCGCAGGCCTTCATGGCTTGGGCCGAGCCCTTGCCGACGTCGCCGTAGCCGCACACGACGACCTTCTTGCCAGCGATCATCACGTCTGTTGCGCGCATGATCCCGTCGGGCAGCGAGTGGCGGCAGCCGTAGACGTTGTCGAACTTCGACTTGGTCACGCTGTCGTTCACGTTGATCGCGGGGAAGAGCAGCTCTTTGTCCTTCGCCATCTTGTAGAGACGCGCGACGCCGGTCGTGGTCTCTTCGCTCACGCCCTTGCAGCGCTTGGCTACGCGACGCCAGACCTTGGGGTCTTCGTCGAGCGTGGCGGCAAGAACCTTCAGCACTTCCTTGAACTCGTGGTTGTTGGTCGAGCTTGGATCAGGGCGCGTGCCGTCCTTCTCGAAAGCAATCTCGGCCTTCACGCCTTCGTGGATGAGGAGCGTTGCATCGCCGCCATCATCGACCAGAATGTCGGGGCCATCGCCGTCCGGCCAGATCAGCATTTGCTTGGTGCACCACCAATACTCTTCGAGCGTCTCGCCCTTCCAAGCGAAGACGGGAGCGGAGTCGCGCGCGATCACAGCGGCTGCGTGATCTTGCGTGCTGAAGATATTGCAGCTCGCCCAACGCACTTCGGCGCCGAGGGCGGTGAAGGTCTCGATCAGCACGGCCGTCTGGATCGTCATGTGCAGCGAACCGGAAATGCGCGCACCCTTGAAAACTTGGCTCGGGCCAAACTCTTCGCGGCTAGCCATCAGGCCGGGCATCTCGATCTCAGCAAGCTGAATCTCTTTGCGGCCAAAGTCGGCCAGATTGATATCAGCTACCTTGTAGTCTTGCGTCGCAGTCGTCATGAGCAGTGTCTCCAGTATCTCGGTAATCGCCCCGCTGAATCGGTGAAGAGTCAGCTTGATCGCGGGACTATAGCGAGAGATCGCCGGGTGGCCAAGCGCGGGCGGGCGGAGACGCGTGAAGCAGCGCTGCGAGATTGCTAGAATCGCGATGAATGCGAGAGCGACGCTAATCGCAGCAGCTGCTGCGCATCAGGGCTTTGCGCTATCTCTTCATTGATCATTACATTACCAAGTGGAGGCCAAACTTATGGAACATCGCATCACCAAGCTCCCTGCTTTAACCGTGGTCGGATTGCATCGCGAGCTCGATCCCTCGCAGTCAGATGGGCCATCGAAGCTTTGGGGAGAGTTCATTCCGCGCGCGAGCGAGATCGCCAACAACAAGCCTGAGACCTGCTACGGCATGACTTGGTGCGGCGCGCCGGACGCCCAAGGCAAGCAGCTCTTCAACTACATGCCCTGCGTGAGCGTTGAGCCTGATGCAGCGATTCCCGAGGGGATGGCCAAGCGCGAAATCGCAGCAGCGGAGTACGCCGTGTTCACGCATTCGGGGCACATCTCCGGCATCGGCGAGTCCTTCGGCAAGATCTTCGGCGAGGGAATGGCCGCCACAGGGCGCACTCCAGCTATGGGCATGCCGAGTTTCGAGCATTACGACCACCGTTATGAGGCGGAAAGCGGAATGGGCGAGGTTGATATCTATGTCCCGCTCGAAGCGACATCCGATTGATAGATTTTCATCTTTCCCGCCATCGGTGCGATCAACCTGTCACATCTTTTGATGGATTGGGCGGTGCTGAGAAAAGATTGCTTTCACATTCCCGTTGCCGAATCCTCATAGATTTGCCACGGGATGACGATTAGCGCAGGCTAAGAGTGAGCGCTCGCTTCCCTCTCAAATGATCCGCCACTTGTCCCCAAGGAGCCGACAGGGGGCGCGATGGCGCTAATCGTAAGTGCTTACAGATCAATGACTTGTACTCGAACATGAGGCGTGACACACGCTGTAAAAGGCGCGAACACACTACATCGTGCACTGTCAATTTCCTGGCCTTCGCGCGCCTTTGCCTCGGAAAAGCGCAGTGTTGCAACAAACTCGCCGCGAAAAAGGTCGCAGAAAGCGACACTAATCTCGCTTGAGATCGAGCACAAAAGGTGATATCCCTATGTTCCGCAAGGTTGGAGCAAAAGCTCAACCCTGCGTGATGTACAGAGCACAGAAGACGAGACAAGACAAGGGAGTTTCATGGCTGGCATGGGAAACCTCGGAAACCTCATGCAACAGGCTCAGAAGATGCAGCGTGACCTCGGTCGCCTGCAAGATGAGCTCAAGGACAGGATGGTCGAGGGGTCTGCGGGCGATGGAGCAATCACCGTGATTGCATCCGGATCGCAAGAGATCATGTCGATTCGAATCCAGCCTGAAGCGGTAGATGAGGACGACGTCGAGACTTTAGAGGATTTGCTGATCGCTGCTGTCAACAACGCGCTTGAAAAATCGCGGGAGATGCAGCGGGCTGAGACCGAGAAGATCACTGGTGGAATGAGC
>Ga0213866_10002204_pt1 | contig 13940 bp, 4 predicted proteins | sample PICome_11_FD_160079 | JGI IMG/M metagenome (GOLD analysis project Ga0213866, IMG submission 160079) | Coastal seawater microbial communities near Pivers Island, North Carolina, United States - PICO284 | ecosystem: Environmental > Aquatic > Marine > Coastal | place: USA: North Carolina...
GCTGCTCGATAGCACCGGCACGCTGATCGACTACGTCGCCTTTCGTAGCGGCTGGATGAACGGCAGCGCGCCGAGCGGCTCGACGCTCTCCGGCACCAACGGCTTGCCCGCCTACACCGGCACGCTTGCGCCGACGAGCGGAGGCAACGCGCAAGATCTTTGCACTACACGCATTCCCAATGGCGTTGATGGCGACGCCACTCCCGGCAACCCCGCCACGGAAGATGCAGCCGCGAGTTTCCACTCCGGCCCATTCACGCCGGGCTGGGATAACTCACTGCCGACCGTTGAGATTCACGATGATCTGCTGCGCAATCCCGACGAGATCATCTGCGAACGCTCCGCGAGCAACTACAAGCGCTTCTTCTATCAGCTTCCATCCGATACCGGCCTGAACATCAGCGGCATCCGCGTCTGGGGACGCTACTGGGATGCCAACGCAGCGATGGACGTGACCTACACCTACAACACGGCTGAGTCGACCTACTCCTCGCTGCAAGACAGCGGCCTCGTGCTACCGCAGAACGAATCTGGCTTCACCGACGCTGCGCCGGAGCACTCGCTGCGCTACCAGGGCTACTTCAGCGGACGCCTGAGTCCGATCGGCGGGACGATCGTGATTGACATTGAAGTCGCGATCCCTGCGCTCTCGATCAGCGAAACCTACCAATTCGAGCTGACTGTCGTCGGGCCTAGCGGGCCTCTGCAGATCACCACGATGTCGCCTCTGCCAGCCGCCACGGAAGATGCGCTTTACAGTCAGAGCTTGACTGCCACCGGCGGCACCGAGCCTTACACGTGGAGCTTGATGACGGGCGCCCCGAGCTGGCTCTCGATCAACGCATCGAACGGCAACGTTACCGGCACGCCCCCTGTGGGCGAAGCGGCACTCAGCCCGATCAACTTCACCGCAGTAGTGACGGATTCGACCAGTACCGATGCGATGGCATCTTTCAACGTGTCGGTTTTTGAAGCATTGCAGATCACGACGATCGGCCTGCCCAACGTGCAGATCGGCGTGCAGTATGACCGCACGCTTCAAGCCTCTGGTGGCAGTGGTTCCTACACTTTCTCGCTCGTCGGCACGCAGACTTTGCCGATTGGACTGAGCATGAGCGCGCAAGGCCAAATCACCGGCAACGCCGCGTGCGGCACGGCGGGAACGAGCTCCTACACCTTCCAAGTCGAGGATTCGCAAGGCCTGACCGCGACCAAGGCGATGAACCTGACTGTCGACGCGGGCACCTGCGCGCCCTTGACCATCTCGTCAAACCAGTCGCTGCCAGGCGGAACACAGTTCACGCTCTACCAGTTTCAATTCGCAGCCAACGGCGGCACGGCTCCCTACTCGTGGGCTTTCACTACGCCTGCTAGCGCTCCCTCATGGCTGATGGTCAACGCTACAACCGGCTGGCTAAGTGGCACGGCGGGACAGGGCGAGTCTGGCTTGGTCAGCTTCGGCGTGACGGTGACGGATGACAACGCCATCACCTCGCAGCGCACCTTCTTCCTCAACATCGACGAAGCGGAGATCATCATCTCGACTGCATCTCAACTGCCGCAAGCCGAGGAGGACGTTCCCTACAGCGCCACGCTTTCCGCATCTGGCGGACAGCCCCAGCTCATCTGGAGCTTCAGCGGCTTGCCCGCATGGCTGACATTCAGCGGCACAAACAAGACGCTCACCGGCACGCCGCCCCTCTACACCACGGGCAATCAGCCGGAAGCGTACTTCAGCTTCATTGGCCGCGTTACGGATGGCGGCGGCCAAGTGCTCGCCCGCACCTTCCGCATCACGGTGCTGACTGGCCCGCGCCCACCCAAGCGCGGCGATGGCGGAAGCAGCGGCCTTTGCTCGCTGAATCAGGGTGACGGCTCAAGCGCGTGGCTCGTGCTGGTACTGCTTGGCGGCGTTGCTCTGCTGCGCAAGCGTGAGCGCGTGCAATAGCGGAATCGCAACGCACGATTTCAACGAAGCTCCACCGGACGCAGAGTGCGTTGGGTGGAGCTTGCATTTCCTCTCACCGTCTACCGCCGATCTACGCTATCCTTCGCTAGAGCGAACCAAACCCGCAACGAGCTGAATCATGCCCACTCCAATCCTCGCACTGCCGCCCGATCAACTCGCAGACTTCGTCAAGGAGCTAGGCGAAAAGCCTTTCCGCGCGAAGCAGCTCGGCAATTGGCTCTACCAGCAGCGCGTGACTGATATCGATGCGATGACGAATCTGCCTGCGCTCTTCCGTGCGAAGCTCAAAGAGCACGCGATCATTCGCTCCGCAGAAGTCGTCACCAAGCGCTACGACGAGCACTCCGACACGACCAAGATCGCGCTGCGCTACAGCGACGGCAGCATCGTCGAAACAGTCCTCATGCTGGAGCCGCAAGGCGACGGCGTACGCAAGACGATCTGCGTCTCCACGCAAGCTGGCTGCGCGATGGGCTGCCGCTTTTGCGCAAGCGGGCTCAAGGGTCTGCGCCGCAACCTCACGGCTGCTGAGATTCTCGAACAGTTCTATGCCGTCGCCGAAGTCCTGCCCGAAGGCGACTTCATCACCAACGTCGTCTACATGGGGATGGGCGAGCCGCTACACAACTGGCAGGCCTTCAAGCAATCGCTTGATGTGCTGACCCAGGAGTGGGGCTTTGCGATGAGCGGTCGCCGCATCACGGTTTCGACCGTGGGCATGGCGGACCGCATGCGCGAGCTCGCGGATCATCACTCACCGGTTCACCTCGCTGTCTCGCTGCATGCGCCGAACGACGCGGTGCGCGATAAGGTCATCCCTACGAATGAAGCGTACGGCGGGATCGAGGCGATCGTTGACGCTGCGAAATACTATCAGGGCAAAACGGGGCGCAAGCTGACCTTTGAGTACACGCTGGTCCACGATCTCAACGATCGCCCGGAGCACGCGCGCGAGCTTGGCGATCTGCTTGCCGATCGCATCCCCGAGGCGAACGTCAATCTCATCCCGATGAATCCCGTCGAAGGCACCGGGCTGAAAGCGCCTTTAACGGAAGACGTTGAGTTCTTCGCCGATCACCTGATCAGCCTCGGCCTCTCCGCGCACACGCGCAAGAAGAAGGGCCGCTCGATCAACGCCGCCTGCGGCCAGTTGCGCTTGGAAGTTGAAGCGGGCATGGCCTAATCGCAGTAGAACTGGCATTCCTGCCAGTTCCGAACTCCGGCTCCTAATCTCCGCAATAGCACAGCCACTCCTCTCCGTGCCTCGCATTCCAATGCAACTAATCTTGCGGGCAAGGGGAGAGAGGAACGCGACGTGCCGTCATCTCGACAGAGGGCGAAGCCCGACGAGGGATCTCCCTTGGAGTAAGTAGTGCTTTCTACGATTGCACACGAATCGCGCTTCGATTAACGCAAACCAAAAAGCAATTCGTGTGCAAAGCAAAGCGCGATATGGCTTTGCATGGGAGATCCCTCCGCCTGCGGCGTTCGGGATGACGCGCGGTGCTATCATCCCGACACAAATGCCGCGGGCCGAAGGATCACCCTTCCAAAGCTCGCCGACTTTTATCATCGCGCTTCTCATCTCCCGAGCTACGCTTGGAGCTTTGGGCTGGAGTGTCTACAATCTGGCAGTACGCCGAGCAGATGCCTGGCGAGCCATCAAGTCGAAGCGGAGAAGTCATGGACTCAGCAGCATTTCGTGCCGGTACCCTAGCAGCCGTGATTATCGCCGGTTTGAGCGGCGTCGGCCTCGTCTACGACGAATTCTTCGGCAGCGATCTCAATAAGGAAGACGTCGAGGGTCTGCAGAAGAACGACAAGGTCCAGGATGAGCAGATCAAAGAGACCAAGCTCGAGGTCCTTGAGACGAACATCCGCGTCGACAAGCTCGACAGCGAAGTTCGCACCAATCGCGCTCAGATCGCGATGACGAAGGCAGATCTCGAGTCGCTCACGGAGAAGCACGGGACGCTCAGCGACGTCGTGAAGCAAAAGGCTGAGGAGCTTCGCCAGCTCGAAGAGCAGCAATCCGAGATGGAAGCACAGCTCTCTACACTGCAAACCAAGCTCTCAAAGCTTCAATCCGATCTCAACGCCGAAGTTGAGCGCAACGACGATCAGCAAAACGAGATCGACAAGCAGCGCCGTGAGATGGACGATCTTGATCGCCGCTTGAAGAAAGTCGAACGCTTGCTCGGCGCCGACCCCTCAAGCGAAGCTCCCTAAGATCGGTAGACAAAACTCAAACGCGCACTCCAGTTCAGGAGTGCGCGTTTGTTGTTTCGCTGAGCGACTTACTCGCCCTTCGCCGCTTCTTTCAACACGCGCCACAGACGCTCATGCTCTGCACTCGCGTTGAGATGCCACGCGCGCGACCAGATGCGATGCCGCTTCCACCCCTTCGCTTCAAGCAAGGCCGGGCGATACGCCTCGCGCTCGCGCACATGATTAAGCGCAGCGTAATGGCGGCCATCCGTCTCAATCGCCACGCGGTACTCTGAATCTGCGCGAGTCAGCGCCACCGCGTAGTCAACTTGGAAAGTCGACGCCCCCACATCGGCATCCACCAGCCAACCGTTTGGATCAGCCGGATCACCGAGCACTGCGGCTTCAATCGCCTCGCCAAGCGCAGACTGCTCCACTCGATCATCGTGCTGCGAGCGCTGCCTGAGCGCGCTCACGCGAGCGAGCACCATGCGCGCCGTCTCGTGCTCACCAGCGGACGCCGCCTGCACGAACTCAAGATACGCGCGAAGCAGCTTCGGCCCGTCGTTGCGCGTGCCAGCCACATTCAACTGGTGCGGCTCCACCGAACTCACCACCACGATCTTCTGCCGCGCACGCGTGATCGCCACGTTCAAGCGATTCTCGCCGCCCGCGCGGTTGAGACTGCCAAAGCTCGCCTTGACCTTGCCCTGCGCATCCGGGCCATAGCCGACGGAGAAGATGATGATGTCGCGCTCATCGCCCTGCACATTCTCAATGTTGCGGACGAAAAGCGCTTCGTCAGCCTGCGCGCCACCCGCCGCGGTCAGCGGTAGAATCAGCTTGCCGAAGTCATCGTCGTCATTGCAGCGCGCATCGATCATCTCAGCGATCAGATCCTGCTGCTCCTTGTTGAAGGTGATGATTCCGGGGATCGCGCCGGGATGGCTCTTCACGCAATCGAAGAGCACGTCGAGCACGCGCTCCGCTTCCTTCTTGTTCTTCGTCTTCAGCCACTTGCCTTCGGGCACATGAATCCACTGCAACGCTGGCGAGCCCTCGCTGCGCTCACGCGATGGCACGGTAAGCAACTGGCTCTCGTAGAAAGCAGCGTTGGAGAAGGCGATCAGCTCTTCGTGACGGGAACGGTAATGCCAGCGCAGCGTCGTGGATTCGAAGCAGCGCTTAGCCAGCGCGAGAATACTGCGCGCGCGCAATGCGGGATCGTCAGGATCGACTTCGCTAGCCGAAAGCGACGAGCGGAACACATCGCCAGGCTGCAACTGCTTCTCATCGCCTGCGATCACACAGCGCTTGCAGCGGTAAAGCGCGGGCAACGCCTGCTCCACCGTACACTGCGAGGCTTCATCGAAGATGATCAAATCAAAGAGGCGCTCCTTCAGCGGGAAGACCGCCGAGAGCGTCTCCGGCGAGACGAGCCAGCATGGCATCAGATCGAGCAGCGGCTTGCCGTCATCTATCAAAGGCGCGTGGCGATGCTTGGCAAAGTCTTCGACCAAGCGGCGCAACGATGGCGGACGACGCTCGCCAAGATCACTCAGCATGCGATCGCCATCTGAATCGAAGAAACCCAACGCTCGCTCTCGCAAGGTCAACTTGAGATGTTCGAGATTGATTTCGCGCAGCTCTTCGATCAGTGAAGCGAGCTTGCGCTGATCCTCTTCCAGCGCACCAGGACGAAGCTGTGTGAGCAGCGGCGATGCGGCTTCCGCATCGTCAATCCAAGCGCAAACAATCCCTTCGCGCACGATGTCTGACCAAGGCTCGGCAGTGCTACTCCCAATCAGCTCGCGCAGCACGTGCGCAGAGCCCTCGTCGAGCGCAGCGCGAGTCGCATCGAAGCTTGCTAGATCACGCAGGTGATGCGTGTGGTCAAGCAAAGCACTCACAACCTTCTTGAGCTCTGCGGGCTTTTCGCTCAGCAGTTCGCGCATGCGATTGAGCTTCGCATCCGCGAGCCAAGGACTGAGCGCATCAATCCCTGCCCGCGCTTGCTGAGAAGCTTCGGCCAAGCTGCGCAAGTGGGAAGCCCGCTCCTTCAACGCCAAGAGATCAACGCCGTCGCCTTCACTCCGGCTCGTTGTCGGCATGAGAAGTGCTGAGAGCCCTTCGATCAAATTGAGCTGCGAATACATCGCAACGCCCTGCGCAACTGCTGCACTCACCTCGCTCGTGCGCTCGCTGATCGCGTCAACCGAATCACTCACGCTGGCGAAACTCGCCAGAATCGCTTCACACAGACTCGTTCCAAGTTCGCCCAAGGCGTGCGCGCAGGATTCCGCATGCTGGGCGAATTCCAGCGTGCCTTCGCAAAGCGACTGAACCTCTTCTCCACTGAGATCTTTCGCCATGGAGCGCGAAACGAGCCCAACACTCTGCGCACAAAGTTGGATGCTCAGCGTGCTCACGACGCTCGGCAGGTTTGAAGCTGCTTGATTGAGCTTCGCCGCTGCTTGGGGCATCGAGACACTCGCCCCCATCAATGCCGCAGCAAGTTTGGGATTCGCGCACTCAGCGATGGCATCGCGGAAGGTCGGGGGAACGACGTCGCAAACCCGCCCCCAGTGCTCACGCAACGCGACAAGCACATCAGCGACAGCGCTTAGACGCGCGCCAATGCGCACCACTTCACCGCCATCCAGCGCACGCAGGGCCTGCACCAACCAGCGCGCAAGCCAGCGCTCCGGCGTTCGTCCTTCATACGCATCGAGAACTTTGCGGATGCTCGACTCGACATCGCGCAAAGCCTTCACGCGTTCATTGATGTCTTCACGCGTCCCCGCCATGTGGATGTTGGAAGCGAACGTCATGCCCTTGGCGCTGGCGTCAACTTCCGGCCAAGTCGCGATGCCCCGCAGATTGCGCAGCGCCGAGCGCAGATCGTGGACGCTCGCTCCGACACCCTTCGCCTCGCACCACTCCGCAACGCGCTTCGCATCACTGCGATAGCTGGCCGACCAGAAGCGCGAAAAGCTAATGCGCTTCTCCAGCACGCGTTCAATGCAACCAGCGATTGAGCGCGCCTCCGCACGCTGCGCTTCGCTGGTCAGATCGACGCTATTGCGCTTCGCAAACTGGTCTGTTTCGGTACGCGTCGCAGCAGCAGCAAGCTGCTCATCCAAGGCCGCGACTTCTTGCAGGGAGCGAGTCAGCAAGGGCTGATTGATCCAGTCGATCAGCACCTTGAAGGGCTCGTCCTCATCCAGCTCTTGCGAGCTTCGCACCGTGGTCTGAGATGCGCTTGATGGCAGGAGCGAAGGCGAGATCAACGCCGCGAGCTTCGTCAGATGCGCATCACGCTCGGCGTTGCCCGCATACTCCACGAAGTCGCGGTGGTTTGAACTCGGCGACGCACGCAGGCCATCGCGTGATGCGCGCGCCAAGCTCGCATCCATGCTGGCAGCCGAAGTCACGAGCTTTTCGAGCGCGCTGGTGTCCACATCTAGCTTGCGGCTGATGCCATAGCGCAAGGTCTCGCGCACCAAGGCGAAGAGCGGCGTGTCGCTTGGCGGCAGCTTTTGCCCAGCGATCGTCGCAAGCCCTGCGCTCATATCCGCAAGCTGTCGCGACGAAGGAAGCTGCGCGCCCTTGCTCGCGCGATCCCAGCCTTCGCGAGCCTCATCGCAAGTGAGCGCGAGAAAGTTGAGCTTCACCAGATGCGCGTTGATTTCCTTTTCGTCTGCCTCGCCCTGCGTGAAAGGCACGCGCTGCGCCCAAGGGTGATCAGGACTACCGATCCGATCGTTCAAGTCGTCAAGCGATGCAAATCGACCGCACACTTCATCCAGATCGAATCGCGTCAGACTCTTCGCAATGCCACGCAGATGCTCAAAGATCGCATCTGGAACTCGCTGACGCTGAGCGAGTTGCGCGTAGAGCTGGCTGGCGCTGAAGCCGCACTGCCGTTGACTGCTCAACGCCGCGTGAAGCTGATCGAAGTCTGACTCCAACTTCGAGAGCTGCTTCAAACCCTTGGCGCGTCTGCTCTCCAGCTCGCGCAGTTGATCGGCGCTGTTGCGCGGCCCTTGCGCCAGCGCTGCGAGCGCGCCGTTGAGATGCGAATAGAAGGCTTTGCGGTCCGCCGAATAGTGGTGTACCAGCGCCAAGCGATGGCCCAAGCCAACCGCGTCGAGTCGCTCAAACACCACGTCGAGCGCCGCGCGCTTCTGGCAGCAGAGCAGCACTTTCTCGCCGCGCGCCAGAGCATCCGCGATGATGTTCGAGATGACTTGCGACTTGCCCGTGCCCGGCGGGCCGTAGACGACCAAGCGTTCGGCCTTTGCAGAGCGAGCGATCACTGACTCTTGCGATGAATCGATCGGCAGAATCGGATGGATCGCGCCGAAGTCGCTCTTCGAGGGGGGCGTGCTTGCCTCGCTTTGCGCCGAGTCTGCGGTTGTCTCCGCGCTTACACTTGCGTCCTCATCCTCTGCTTCACCAAGCGCATCGGGCTCAACGAGTTCAGCTTCCTCTTGTTCTTCGAGCAGCATGCGCACGGTCTCAGGCAGCTTCGCGGGATTGTCGCGCGCGAGCTCGACCATCGCGTCGTAGTCCGCACGGATCGCGGATGAGGTCTGCGGGAAAAGCCCAACCACGGCGTGCTGATGCAGCGTGAATTGGCTGACGGGCTCGCGCGGAATCTCATCGCTGCGGTACTCACGCAGTGGAGTCAGCGCGCCTTCTTCAATAGTTAAACCAAAGCGCAGCTCATCGACAAAAATGCTGCGTAGGTGCTCGGGAAAGGCGTCGCGCAACTCGGGATCAGCCAGCGATTCAAGCGCGCTTTCCGAGATCATCGCGCCTTCATACTGCATCAAGCCGCGCACCAGCGTTTCGTTGAAGATCACGTCGCGCGTATCGTCAAACGCCAGCTCCCAGCCGTCTCGCTTGGTCTTGCCGCGTCCAGCCTTCACGCGCAAAAGATTCACAGGGTAGAGCAGCACCGGCGCTTGCAGGAAGGTGCGCGATGGATCACTGCACACGCCACTCAGCCAGGGATAGCCGAGGTAGAGCTGAGAAGATCCAGTCTCATCCTTCACGCCAAGCGCCGCGCCTGAAAGCTTGAGCGCATTCGAATGCATATGGCCGTAAGGTGAATCGGGATCGATCTTGGTGCGCCCGCGACTGCCAGCTTCCGCCGGAGCATCAGGGTTGCTGCTGCGATCAGCAAGCGAGAGCATGTCAAAGCTCTTGCCCGCAAAAATCGCGTTCAACGCTGCGGCTGGCCGCTGCTCATCAAAGACCGCGAGATCAAGCAGATCAAGCGTTGAAGCGAGGCTCTTCGTCACCGTGCGCAATGACTTGTTGCGTCCATCAACGCGAATGAAGCGAGCGGAGAAGTGACGCAGCTTGCGCACCTCAGCAAACTCGCTCTCCTCATCTTCATCCTCGGCGTCGGCATCAATAATGCGCGCTTGAGGCAAACGCCAACTCGCAGAGCCGAGCTGCATCGAAGGCAACCAATCGAGCTTGTCCGGCGAGTCGCTCAGCGCCGCAACCCACGCTGCAACGGCCCACTCCGCGCTGCGCTTGGCAAGCCTGCGCGCTGGCGCGTCCATCAACTCGTTCGAGAGCTGCGCAGCATCGTCGTGCGTCAAGCGAGTCAGATCGCGCTCGAAGAGCTCCCGCAGCAAGCCGTCCTGAGCCGCTGCAAAGAGCGCTTGGAACTCAAGCGAATTCGGATCGCTGACCTGCTCCAAAAGCTTGCGCAACTCATCCAAACGCTTGGCGAGGTGCGCCTGCTGAAACTGGCTTCCCCCTTGTGCGATCACCTCGCGCAAGCGGCTAGGAAGCGAAGAATTGGTATTGTCGTGCTCGTGTCCCATGCGCGCGGAGTATAGGCGGCGAGGCGACATCCGGCGACTACGCATCTGAGAGAAGCCCTAGTGCGCGCCGCGCGCTGATTTTTTCGCCCAGACCGCCGGGCGGAAACATCACCAGAATGAGGGATGCGCTAGGCTTGCACGAAAGCCTCTTCGAGCTAGAAAGCACAAAGGTAACGAACTAACCCCCTGAGAGAATCCCATGTCACACTTCAATCGCTTTACCACGCTCGCGCTTCTCCATCTGCTCTTCGCCGCGACTCTGAGCGCTGGCGTCGCATTCGAAGACTTCTTCGAGAACTACAGTTGGGGCATCCCACTGACCTCAAGCTCCGGCAGCAAGTGGCGCGAGGAGAGCGGCGGCGGCGGTCAAGATGTACTCGTCCAGCTCTCGAACAACAACCGCTGCGCCGAGGGCGGCGGTACGAGTGGCGTTGGGCAGGATGTTTACGCCACCTTTCAGAACCAGCAGTTCCGCCCAGTTTACTGTGGATTCGATGTGCGCTTTCCCTCGACCGGAACGCGCTCGACAGCCTTCATGCACTTCGGCGACAGCAACTCGAGCCGCCGCTTTCAGGTCTTTGCGACCAAGGCTGGAAGCAGCGTGCGGATCGGGATCGCATCCGATGCTTACACGGTAAGCCAGGAGTGGTCTTCGATCATCTTCTCCTCGTCCACCGTGCGCGTGATGCTGCGCTTTCATACGAGCACGGGCGAGATGAAGCTCTGGGTCGATCCAACGAGCGAAAGCGATACCCACATCACCGATCAAAGCAGCGGCGGCGCGGGCGATGTCTCGCGCATCAGTCTGCGGCAGGAAGATCAGGACTGCGCGTGGCGTATCGACAACCTGATCGTCGCGACGACCTGGAATGAGGCGTGGGACAAGCGCCGCGTCAATCTTGTGTCGATCGACAAGGACGCAGGCCCGACGGCTGGTGGCCAGCAAGTCACGCTGAACGGCGTTGACCTGGATGCAGCTTCGCGCGTTGAGTTTGGCGGCGAGAGCGTCAGCTCACCGAACTTCATCAGCCAAAGCGCGAATCAAATCGTGCTGCTGACTCCAGCGCATCCCTCGCCAGGTGTTGTTGGGGTCGTCGTGAGGCAGGGCACGGGAGGTGATTCGCTCAGCAACGCCTACGAGTACGTGGCGGCACCTCGCACGGATCAGGTCTCGCCAGTTTTTGGCCCCGACACTGGCGGCACGAGCATCACGCTAAGCGGCTTTAACTTCGATGCGCCCGGTACGGTGGAGGTGAGCGTCGGCGGAAATCTCGCAACAAACGTAAGCGTTACAAGCCCGACTTCGCTGACCTGCACGACGCCTGCGGGAAGCGCGGGCACGAGCGATATTGTGGTCACGACGATTGGCGGATCGCACACGCTTCCTTCTGCGTTTACCTTCACCAACAGCAACCCTCCGGCGCCAACTCTCACCGCGCTCGCCCCTAGTAGCGGAAGCATCTCTGGCGGCACTGCTGTGAGGATCACGGGGAGCAATCTGAACGGCACAAGCGCAGTGGACTTCGGCGGAATGCTCGCTACTTCAATCGTTGTGGTCAGCCCGACAGAAGTCAACGTGACCACTCCAGCGCATGCGGCGGGGTTGGTCAACGTCACGATCACTACGCCCGGCGGCTCAGACACATTGACCGGCGGCTTCAACTACACCACGAGCGGCGGCTCGACGCTGCCGACCATCACGAGCGTCACACCCAATAGCGGCAGTGTAAACGGCGGCGAAACGGTGGTGATTAGCGGGACCAACCTGAGCAACATCACGAGCGTTACCTTTGGCGGCGCGAACGGAACGGGGCTGCTCATCATCTCGTCTACGAGTCTGCAAGTCGTTACGCCTGCCTTTTCTGCTGGGAGCGTGGACGTTGTCATTTCGGATTCATTCGTCAACGAGACCGCGCCCAATGCTTTCACCTACACCAGCACGAGCGGCGGCGGCACGCCAAGCATCACGCTTGCAGCATCGCTTGTCACATTCGAAGCGGTGATCGGCGAGGCTTCGCTGGTGCAGCAGTACACGGTGATGGGCAGCAATCTGAGCGGGCCGGTGCAGGTGAGCGCGCCGCTGCACTTTGAGGTGTCGCTGGATGCGATGAGCGGCTTCAGTCGCAACAGCGTATCGCTCGTGCCGACCAACGGCGCGCTGAGCGTGACGGTCTTCGCGCGCTTCAATCCGCTCTACGATGTGCTGAGCGCGAGCGGGAACATCACGCATCAGTCTGCGGGCGCGAGCAGTCGCGTGCTCTCATTGAATGGCTTGGTGACGAGTGAGATCGTAACGTCGCTGAGTTCGCTCAACTCCTTCGCAACGACCGCTGCGGGAGTGCCCTCGGCGTCGCAAAGCTATGGCGTGTCCGGCAGCGATCTGCCAAGCAACATCACGCTGACTGCGCCCGCGCACTTCCAGCTTTCCAGCGACAACGTGAACTTCAACAGCACGCTCACGCTGAGCGCGATCAACGGCAGCGTGGCGACGAGCCCGGTCTTTGTGCGCTTCAATCCAAGCAGCGGCACGAATGCCTACGTACTCGGCGAGATCGAACATCGCAGCGGCGGGCTGCTGGTGAAGGTGGCGGTGCTCGGCGTGATTGGTGCGCCGCAAACCACGACGCCGGTGATTCAGCTTCCCGCAAGCTCGCCCTTCACGATCTTTCGAGCGCCGCAAGATGGAGAGGCCTCGCAGCATCAGACTTACGCTTTCATCGGCAGTAATCTGACCGCTCCGGTGACGGTCAGCGCGCCGACGGGCTTCGAACTTTCGAGCAACCTTGGCACAAGCTGGCACGCGCAGGTGAGCATCGCGCAGAGCGGCGGCAGCACAGGCATCGCGCTGATCTGGGTACGCTTTCATCCAAGCGGCCTCGGCACCTCAAGCGCGGCTGGCTCGATCACCCACGCATCAACCGGCGCAAGCACGGTAAGCTTGAACGTCCTCGGCGCGATCGGCGACGCGAGCGCAAGCAGCGGTACCACGACGGGTGGCGGCTCGGGCGGTGGTGGCTGCGCGCTTGGAACGATTGGCGGGAATGCAGCGCTGTGGCTGCTGGTATTCGCATCGAGCCTCTTGTTCGTTCGCCGCAGAACTTGCGCGTAGCACGATATGCCTCTTCGTGCGTAGCACGACATTAGGTTAGCCCCCGATGAAATCGGGGGGGGTGGATGCTGCGCGGCAATTCCCCCGGTTTCACCGGGGGCTAACAGATGCATCGCGCTCCGCGCGAAGACGTGCCCGTGGAAGCTTCGATCAATACCCCAGCAGATCAATGATCGCTTGCGCGAGGCGGCCGCGCGGCAGGAAGTCGTATTCCAGCGCAGGGGCCATCGGCACGGCGGTGTCGAGCGAGGCGACGCGCAGCACGGGCGCATCGAGTTCCGCAAAGCAGTGCTGCGCGATCCATGCGGCGATCTCCGCGCCGAAGCCGCCGGTCAGCGTGTCTTCATGCAGCACGATCACGCGGCCAGTGCGGGCGACGCTCTCAGCCACGGCTTCTTTGTCCCAAGGGAGAAGCGAACGCAGATCAATCAGATCGGCGCTGGTGTCCTTGCGCGATGCGAGCTCTTCCAAAGCCCAGTGAACGCCGTATCCCCAGGTGATGATGCTGATCTCGTCGCCCTTGAGCACGCGCCGCGCTTTGCCGATTTCCTCGCGGTAGTAGCCTTGCGGCACCTTCGAGCGCAGCTTGCGGTAGAGCGCTTTGTGCTCGAAGAAGAGCACGGGATTGGGATCGTCAATCGCAGCGAGCAGCAAGCCCTTCGCATCTTCTGGGAAAGCGGGGTAGACCACCTTGAGCCCCGGCGTGTGCGCAAACCAACTCTCGTTCGACTGCGAGTGAAAGGGCCCCGCACCAACGCCCGCGCCAGTCGGCATGCGAATCACCACGTCGGCGTTTTGCCCCCAACGG
>Ga0213866_10002205_pt1 | contig 13940 bp, 18 predicted proteins | sample PICome_11_FD_160079 | JGI IMG/M metagenome (GOLD analysis project Ga0213866, IMG submission 160079) | Coastal seawater microbial communities near Pivers Island, North Carolina, United States - PICO284 | ecosystem: Environmental > Aquatic > Marine > Coastal | place: USA: North Carolina...
AGTATATCTATCTTCAATTCCAATATTACTTGCGGCATGAGGAGTATCTCCTTGCCACATTACAAACTCACCTGCTTTCCAATTTACGATGGCTTCACCATCAATTTCAAAGTAATGCCCAGGTTTCCAATCTTCTAAGAAAATCACTGCTCTATGTACATCTTTGGGCTGTGTTCCGTATATTTCACAATATTTTTTGAAGTGGTCACTATGAGTCGGCATGATGTCTAGAGTCTGCATTTTATAGAACACATAACCACAGCGAAATAATTTTAAAGTGTATGCAACAGAGAGAGTCCAATCAGGCATATCGTTAGGATAGCCATACATAGAACCATAAGTTTTGTCATGATAATATCCTTGTGATAACCATTCTTCGGCTTGTTTGCCTACAATAGGATCTTCTTTATAATCAAATTTTTTGTAATCGTCATCCCAAGTTACTGGAACTTTTCCTCTAATCACCATCTCTCACAATATCCAATGTCACACAATGATGTCCACCGCCCAATGTTCGGCTGTGTCGTAAATCTACTGTATTTACTTTTATATTGTATTTATCAAGTTTGTCAATGAGTACTTTTTGCTTAGGATCACACATAACAGTTTCGGGATTTACTGCTAAAAAGTTTAGCCCTATATAATTGCTGGCGTAAGGATAAGAATCAAAAGGTTGTTCGGCTAAGTCTTCTTTTCCTAACCATATAATATCCCAATTTTTAAATACTTCGGGTGCTTTCTTCACTCTGTCTTTGTTTATCACAACAAGCCCTTCTCTGACAGGACTTATCGTGCTATCAATGTGAACCCCACTGTAAATATCATCCAGCACATGTACGGTGTAATCTTTTCCTAATGTTTCTTGTAACCATTTTGCTCCTTCAATGTTGCCGCTTGAACTTACAAGATACAATAAATCTTTTCCCAGCCTGCATACATTTGCGGCATCAAATTTTGCTTTCGGGTTATCACATGTTATAATTTCATTGTCAAATGCATATTTTAGCGCATCTATTTCTTTCTTCCTAGTAGGAAAAATCATTGGTGCATCAATTACTCTGTCACCAACAATTAATATTCGATCTCTTGGGCAGTAGTTGTACATGCCATCAAAAGAGGCAAATTTTAACGGTTCAGGTTTCCAGACTGTAGCGTATGCCATTAAATGAACGCCCATCATCCATAAGTCCTGATTTGCTTCTCTTATAATTTTATCTGACACAGGTCCTGAAGGAACAGGTGTATCTGTCCAAGCAGTTGTTTCTTCGGTTTTTCTATAGATGGGGCAGTTTACGGGCCAGTGTGCATTGCTTGCATCACCAACGAAAACATGCTTTAGTGGATCCCATTCATTATTCGTATATGCGTACATTTCTTAAATCAGGATATTTCACAGATTGACATTGCTCTTCTACATATCGTAATAACTGAATTCCTTTTTCTGCTTCTTCAATTGTTGGTTTATAATGATATCCTACTTTAAAGTGTATTTGATCTTGCCATGGAGAAATAGTCAAGTCTCTTCCATCATAACACATTTGTTTCAAGTCTTTATATGCTTGAAGACTGTCAGTTAAAATCGCACCGCCTCTACCAATCTGTAAAGGCTTGCTATGACCAAAACTTAAACATTGAAAACTTCTAGGGCGGTACATGTCTCTTTCAAGCCTTCTTGCACTATCCCAAATATCGGTATAAGCAAATCTATATTCACCAATCCAGTCTTGACTTTTTTCGTTTAACCATGTATACTTTATACCTAGTTTATGCATCACCATGGGAATACTAAGATAGGTAAAGGGAGTAAAAGCAGTACGCTCTACCTTGTTATAAATAAAACACAATTCAAGTGCATGGGTACAGCAGTCCGTCATTATACAGTACGGCGCACCCGTGAATTGAGCGAGTTTGTGTTCAAATTCGTAAATTACATCAAACATATGATTTATATATAAAGGCTGCTATAATATGAAAATTGGATTTATAGGAATTGGTAAGCTAGGGCTACCATGTGCAGAAAAGATTGCTGAAAAAGGTCATACGGTATACGGCTATGATACTGACCCTAATATTCAGACGACCCTAGTACAAAAAAAAGAGACAATTGAAGATACTGTAAAAGATTGTCATATTGTGTTTGTGGCTGTCCCCACTCCTCATCACCCTGATTATGACGGTAGCACACCTACACACCATTTACCCCCTAAAGATTTTTCTTATGATATTGTAAAATCTGTTATTAGTGAAGCAGATTATCATATGAATAAAAATCAAATTCTTGTTCTAATTAGTACGGTTCTTCCTGGAACTGTAAGAAAAGAAATTGTTCCCTATATCTCTAATTCAAAGTTTTTGTACAACCCGTATCTTATTGCTATGGGAACTGTTGCATGGGATATGGTTAATCCTGAAATGGTTATGATAGGAAATGAAACAGGCGAACACGATATCGATGTAGGTGAGTTAATATATTTTTATAATAGCATTATGGAAAACCATCCTAGATATGTTGTCGGTACTTGGGACGAGTGTGAATGTATTAAAGTTTTTTACAACACCTTTATTAGTACAAAACTAGGTCTTGTAAACATGATACAAGATGTTGCAGAGAAGCAGGGAAATATTAATGTTGATGTTGTAACTAAAGCCTTAGCAGACAGCACACATAGAATTATGAGTCCAATGTACATGAAAGCAGGTTTTGGTGACGGGGGAGCATGTCATCCTAGAGACAATATTGCTCTTCGTTTTATGTCGGAAGAATTGAATTTGAATTATGACATTTTTGATGCTATAATGAAAGCAAGAGAAATTCAATCTGAGAATATGGCAAAGGCAATATTGAAACATGGGCTTAGAGTTTATTTTACCTCAGACTCTTATAAGCCAGGTGTTGAATACACACAGGGTAGTCCTAGTCTTTTAGTACAGCACTATATAAAAATGCATGGGGGAGAAATTGTATCTTCCAAGCCCGATGTAATAGTAAGAGTGCATGAAATTGATAAAATTCCTCCTGTTACATGTGTTGTATTTGATCCTTGGAGATCCTATGTTTCACCTAATGAAAAACAAAAGGTAGTACATTATGGAAACACTAGAACCTTCAAATAGAATGCCTATTTTAGGTCAACGATTATATTCTAACTCGTTAATTGTTAGGCATAACTTTCGTAACCTGTCTAGTATCTGGACGCCTGATGATGATAAAAAACGCTATTTAATAAACAAAGAAAGAGGTATGATTCCTGAAAGATATTTAGATCCTTCCGTTGTCCGCTACAAGTTTAATTCTCTAGGCTATCGAACTAAAGAGTTTGATGAATTTAAAGATAATGAATTTATGCTGTGTATAGGGTGTAGCTATACTGAAGGAACCGGAATAGCAGAAGAAGACATTTGGCATACTTATGTCGGCGGGAAGGTAGATTTACCTGTTATGAATTTAGGCTACGGCGGTGCAGGACCTGATGTAGTTGAATTAAATATCATGCAGTATTTTAAAGCCGGGTATCCTAAACCTAAAATAGTCTTGGTTCAATGGCCCGGATTTCTTAGAAAAATATTTGTACCCGAAAGGCATAGACAGGAGCCCTATAGTATAAATCCTGTTGTTCCTGCGAGTACCTTTGACACCGAGCAACGCCCCAGTCACAGTATGTTAGAAAAACTAGACAATGATTGGTTGGTGGAAAGATATTACACTTATAAGGAGCTTGCTTATATTGAGTGCTATCGGAACTACACTACGGTTAATCTTATTTTAAAACAAGCAGGAATACCAACCTTCAATTTTACATTTGGTAACGATTTTGATTTTGATAACAATATTCTTTTTAATTCTTCTATGCAAATCGAAAATATAACACCAGGTATCACGGAAGGAGCAGAATCACCTGACTTAGCTAGAGACTGCGGACATCCTGGTCCTATGCATAATAGAAAAAATGCTGAAAAGATTTTACCTTTTGTAGAGAGGTTGTTATCATAATGAGACTGAAAATTGTAAAAGAAAATATCCTATATAGACCTGATTTTATCAATATAGCTGATGAGTGGTATTTTCCTGAAGAAAAAAGAAAGTATGAAAATGATTTAATTGAGGGTAAGCTAGATCCCATATACCATACTAATACTTTGATGTACAACTATAATTCTATGGGGTATAGAACTGCTGAATTTAATACCTTTGAAGATCAAGGCTTTGTGTTAGTCTTCGGTTGTAGTTATACAGAGGGAGTGGGTTTACATGAAGAACATATTTGGCATTCTCATATAACAAAAAATCACAACATTAGAGTTATGAATCTAGGCATAGGTGGAACTGGCTCTGATGCTATACGGCTTAATAGCACACTTTATTTGGCTAACAAGATGCCTAAACCAAGACTTGTTATATTTCAATGGCCCGGGTTTTATAGAAAACTATTTAGCCAAGCAGAGGACGAATCAGGAAGAACTATGTTAGCAACTATGCCTACAATAGGATTAGATGATGAAGTTACATCTACATATGAACAAAAAAATAGAAAACACATAGCAATGAAAATGGATGAAAAATGGTTTGTAGAAAGGTGGATAGCGTATCCTGATGAAATGAGAAACAGAGTATTTCAGGATATATTGTCTTCAATCACTCTTTTTAGAACTTGGAATGTCCCTGTAATAAGTTTTGCTTGGGACGAATTTAATTTTAAAGAAGAAGATTGTGCAATGAATACATATAAAAATATATTGGATGTAAAATTAATTAATACCAATATGGTTCATGATTTAAGAGCAAGAGATGCATTGCACCCAGGACGAAATGTTCATGAACGAGTATACGATATTATAAAACCCAAGTTGGAGAGATATTTATGAAAAAGTTTATTACTTGTATTAAAAAGAAATATCAAGAATGGAAACACAAAAGGCTTGTGAAAAAGAGACTTGCAGAAGTCCGGAAAAAGGATCCGTTTATTTATGATTAGATGGGGTGTCTCATGTATGAATCATGATGCGTCTATATGCGTCATGGATGAGTCAAAAATACTTTTCGCTAGTCACACGGAAAGATATAGCGGAGTAAAAAATGATGCAAACTTAAATGCAGACATTATTGCAGATGCCTTGATGTTTGGACAGCCCAAAGAAATTCATTATTATGAAAACCCTTTGCTTAAAACTGCAAGAAGAATATATGCAGGTCAACCATTTAAGTTTGACAACATAAAAAAAGAACTTAAAAAGTTTGGTGTAAAGGCACCAGTTAAGTGGGGCGAGCATCACAAGAGTCATGCCGCGGCAGGATTTTTTACTTCTCCCTTTAACGAAGCGGCTATATTAACTATTGATGCTATAGGTGAGTTTGATACAACCTCTATTTGGTATGGAAACAAAGAGATTCACTCTTTCTTCAAACTACGAAGCAAAAGATACCCTGATTCTTTGGGGCTGTTCTATTCAGCAATGACTGATAGAATAGGTCTTAAAGCAAACGAAGAAGAATACATTTTGATGGGAATGTCAGGTTATGGTAATCCGCAGAAACACTATGCAAGTGTAAAAAATCTTTTGCACTCAAACAAGAATTTTCATCGAGGGTGTAGAGATTTCATGCCCGAGTTAAAAGAAGATGATTATTTCGATTTAGCGGCAACAACCCAATTAATATACGAACAAGAATTTATTGCGTTATTGCACTTAACACGAAGACTTACTGGTCAAAAAAATCTGGTGTTGATGGGCGGGTGTGCGCTGAACTGTTTGGCAAACAGATTTGCGTATGTCTATTTCGATAATGTTTGGATTATGCCTAATCCAGGCGATGCAGGCTCTTCTTTGGGTGCTATACTAGCACACACGCAACAACAAGCAGATTGGGAAAGCCCATACTTAGGTTACAATATACAAGGGGAGTATCCTGTTAATGAATTATTTAACGAACTTAAAACTACAGGCATTGTCGGCGTTGCTAATGGTAAGGCTGAGTTTGGACCCAGAGCATTGGGCAATCGTAGTCTTCTTGCTGACCCTCGTGGTCAACAAATGAAAGATGTAGTAAATAGAATAAAAAAACGACAAGAGTTTAGACCGTTTGCACCTGTTATATTGCAAGAGGATGCACACAAATTTTTCGATGTTGATAAGGACTTTGAGTCTCCCTATATGCAGTATGTTGTGAAATGCAAGCATCCTAAGAAGTATCCTGCTATTGTACATGTTGATGGTACTAGTAGGGTACAGACGGTGACTAAAACGCAACACAGGGGCTTATACGAGCTCCTAACGCTATGGAAAAAGCATACTAAGTGTCCTATGCTATTGAATACAAGCCTTAACATTAAGGGTAAGCCCATAGTAAATGACTTGACAGATGCTAAACAATTTGAAGATAGATACCGAGTGAAAGTCTTTTAGACGATAAATAAAAATATGAAAAGCAATCTTATAAAGTTTCCTAGACCATATTTAAGAACCGCTAGTAACGGATTCAAGATTAACCTGTATACGGAACAAGAAGTAGAAATGACCCTATTTTGTATAAATATTTGGGGTGATATAAAGTTTAAAGTAACTCAAGATGGTTTGCGAGGGCTATCATCTGACTTTGTTTTAACTAGTTTAGAAAGAGGATATTATAGCGGTTTATTGTCTGATGAAGCAAAGCGAGTTATAAATAGCATTATACAGAGCATTGAACCAATTCACTTAAAAAAGGAGCATAGTAAGTAAGTAAACCAGGACCTTTCCATTAACCACAACAAAAGGGTAACTAATGCCTAAACGGAAGTCGAATCTTCAGATTGTACATGATGACTCACAACCAACATTCAACAAAAAAACTGGAGGGTGCAAACTTAGAATAGATGATTTAGTAGTAATTGACCCGATGACTACAAACCAATCGCTGTTCTTTCAACAATACAAAAAAGGGTCAGCCTTTCTATTGCACGGTGCGGCAGGAACAGGAAAAACATACATAGCACTATACAAAGCACTTGAAGAAGTGCTTGAAGCTGGAAATCCCTATAACAAAGTAATCGTTTGTAGGTCAGCCGTCCCTTCCCGAGATATTGGTCACCTTCCTGGAGATCAAGCAGAAAAAACTGAAGTCTACATGCAACCCTATATAAACATGGTAGACGAACTATTCCCCGGCAAACAAAACGCATTTGGTAGATTGCAAGAAGGCAAAAGTCTACAGTGGATGATTACCTCTTTTGTTAGAGGCATCACACTTGATAATGCAATCATAATCGTTGATGAATGCCAAAATATGAATGACATGGAACTCAACTCTATTATGACAAGAGTTGGACATGACAGTAAAGTCATTTTCTGCGGAGATTTCAGGCAGTCTGATCTGTATAAAAACAGAAACGATATGTCAGGATTACAAAAATTTATGGTCATTGCAGAGATGATGCCGTCCTTCAGCATCGTTGAATTTGGTGTCGATGATATTGTCCGTTCAGATTTAGTTAAGGAGTATTTGGTCGCAAGAATGGCATATGAAGAACAATATGCTTGACATTATCAACTAAAGGCAGTATAATTATATTATGTTTAAACATGTGAAAGAAATAGAAGACTTTGCAACCGATAAGACCGCTCCAGATGGCAGTAGAAAGTACTTTACTGAGTCTGGGGCGGCTTATCCTTCTGTCACTACAGTTTTGGGATACCAAAGCAAAGATTCAATCCTACAATGGCGAAAAAGAGTTGGTGAAGAAGAAGCTAACAAAATAAGTCGCCAAGCATCTACCCGCGGCACAAAGATTCACTTGCTGTGTGAAAACTATCTCGACAATGAAGATGTTGATACAAGCAAACTGTCAATGCTTGATAAAATTATGTGGCAGTCTTTCCAGCCGATTTTAAATCGTATTGATAACATACATGCACAAGAGATTGCGTTATACAGCGACCATCTAAGACTTGCTGGTCGAGTTGATTGCATAGCAGAGTTTGACGGTAAGTTAAGTATCATTGACTTCAAGACTTCAAGAAAGCCTAAGAAAAAGGAGTGGATTACAAACTACTTCGCCCAAGCGGCTGCATATTCTATCATGTATGAAGAAAGGACTGGAACTCCTATAAATAGGTCTGTAATTTTAATTGCAGTAGAGGATGAAGAGCCGCAAGTCTTTATTGATAAACGAGATAATTATGTTCATCATTTATTACATGCAAGAGACTTGTATGAATGTGACCACAAATGAAAAAACCAAACTTCTTAACGATAGAGCCTACCTCTGAGTGCAATGCCAGATGCCCACAGTGTCCTAGAACACACGATACTACACTTGAGACTGATCCGCATCTTGTAATAGATGAATGGACACCCGAACAAATGAAGAACTTTCTTTCTTCAGAGTATTGTGAAAATGTACAAGCCGCACATATAAATGGAAACTATGGCGACATCGTAATGCACAGTCAACCCAAAGAATTGCTACAAACTTTGTTTGACCGGGATATTGTGTTAAACATTAGCACCAATGGTGCGGCATTGAATGCAACTTTTTGGTCATGGTTAGGCGCACAAAAAAATGTATCTGTAGAATTCGCTATAGAAGGTATTGACCAAAAAAGCCACGAAATGTATAGAAGAAAAACACGGCTTGATGTTATTTTGAAAAATGCTAAAGCATTTATTGAAGCAGGCGGCAATGCAATTTGGTATATGACATTGTTTAAGCATAATCATCCTCAACTTGCTGAAGCTAACAAAATGGCAAACGAGTATGGTTTCAAGGAATTCAGACATAGGAACTCAGAAAGATTTATATTTAAAGACCTGATTGTATCAGACGGCGGGTACAGATTAGAACCAGCTCCAGGAGTTCCTATAGGCATCAATGAATCTGATGATTTAGATAATTGGTATCACAATCCGCCGGTTGCTTCTAAACACATGTCTTTGTGGACCGATTTGTTAGTTAATAGAGAGGGTAAGATAAATTGTCATGCAATTAATGATGAAAATCATTTGCACAACATATATCTCTCCGCTGATAAAAAACTTTGGCCCTGCTGTTTCATCCCAAATGAAGTTGATTTAGGATATAAAACAGGACAAATGAATGATTGGATCAGACGATTTTACATAGAGCGGGGTTTAGATAGAAACTTTAACAGTATATTGCATCACACACCTGAAGAAATACTGAACACGGGTATACTTGATGAAGTACTCAAATGGGATATGGATGTATGTTACCAAAACTGTGCAGGATGTGCTTGACAAATGTGTTTAAAGGATATATTATAAATACTGATATGATGAAATTAACAACACTTTTAACTTTATCAATTCTAGGACTTGGTCTATTCTTATCAAGTTGTGATGATGGACCTAGAAGAGCCGCAGATGGTTATTATTTTGAAGAGAAGGAATTTGAAAAAACTTCTCTTGGAGTTACGGTTGTCCTATTTGAAACAAGAAGAGAGTTTGAAGAAACAGCAAAACAAAAGCTAGGAAGAGATTTCCCAGTTGAGAATGTTGCGGCGTTTGGTAGTCTAAGTGTAGTGGGTAACAACTGCACGATCTACACAATGGATGCATCAGTACAATATGAACCAGAATTTCTCGGTCATGAACTGGCTCACTGTATTTGGGGTAGATTTCATGAGAAGCAGAATATAGCACGGAATAGATAGTAGATGTATGTTACCAAAACTGTGCAGAATGTGCTTGACAAATGTGTTTGAAGGATATATTATAAATAATGTATCAGTTGATGAAGCGGACTGAAAGATTGTAGGACGCGGGTGCAATTCCCGCCAGCTCCACCAAAAGCATACTAGGCACGGGCGTACAGTGTCGAAAATAAGACTTCCTAGTGTGCTTTTGATGGGGCTGAACAGGTTCGACTGCGATTGTATAGGACAAGTGGAGACTGATTGACTGGCAAAGTGCCATGTAATAACTGCCAACGATGAGGCATATTCTCTAGCCGCTTAAGGTTAGACGGGGTATGGGTTCCACCTTGTTACCAAACGGACCCATTTTTGACACACAACACACACAAGGAGATAGTTATGTCAAATCCATATGAACTAAGATTCACCATGCTTATGGAAGCAAAGTTAATGCTCGTAGAAGAGTATCACGCAAAGAAAGAACAACTCATAGACAAATACATGGCATTGAAAGATGCCGGTGAGTCGGTTGAGTATCCTACCTTACCCGAATATCCTACTTTTGAGGATACTCAGCGGTTATGTAACCAAATGAATTCTTTTGTAAGTAATTCTGGTGGTAAACACTAAGTAGTTTTAATGGTATGGGCTCCACCATAACGGGCCTGTTTTAGCCTAAGGAGGTTTTATGAGAATTATTTCATATATACTAACTTTAGCATTAGGGTTCGTAACAGGAACTTTTTTGTTTGAGCAAGAACCCATTGTTGAATCAGATAGCATTGTTGTCGATTTTGAACATACCCAGCCTGAAATAATAATCCCCGCATTAGACAGTGAAATAATTTGTTTAGCAAAAAACATTTACTTTGAGGCACGGGGCGAAAGTGTTTTTGGAAAAGTAGCAGTTGCTAGTGTTACTCTCAATCGAGTAGAAAGTCCTAATTTTCCAGACACTATTTGCGGTGTTGTATATCAAGCAAAATTAAGTCAATGGCATCTTCAACAAGGTAGAGAAGTTCCTCTCTTAAATCAGTGCCAGTTTAGTTGGTATTGCGATGGTAAGTCTGATGAGATATATGACCATAAAACTTATGAAAGCATTTACAAGTTAGCTGAACTAGTATATAATATGGATATAGATGTTACTGATGGAGCTACACATTATCATGCGGATTATGTTCAACCTAACTGGTCTAAAAGTATGCCAATGGTAGCAGTTGTAGATACACACATTTTTTATAAGATGAAATAATTATGCTACAGATGTCTCATTATGTTGTTACCGGTGGGTGTGGATTTATAGGATCTCATTTAGTTGAGGCTCTGTTAGCCATGGAATGTTGTGTAACTGTTGTTGATGACAAACGAAATGGAAAGCATGTAATAGATCACCCCTTTGTGCAGTATTTGCATTGTGCGGTAGAAGATGTTAATATCGCAACTGATACCCCTATTGATGGAATAATACATTTAGCAAATACTCCTAGAGTCCGTCTTTCTATGGAAGACCCTAAAGATGCTATTTTAAACAACATAGTTCCTACCGTGGCTGTTTGTGAATGGGCAAGAGAGTATAAGTGTCCATTATATTTTGCACAATCTTCAAGTAGACTTTCTTCAAGTGTCTACTCAAATCCATATACATTTGGAAAAACAATAGCAGAAGAAAATATAAAACTGTATAAACAATTGTGGGGTATAAAAAGTCATTTGTTATATTTTTATAATGTGTATGGTCCTAGAGAAGCAGACTATGGAGAACATAGTACTGTAATCAGGAGTTTTAAAAATCAAATATTAAAAAATGAACCACTAAGAATATATGGAAGTGGAAGAAAGTCAAGAGATTTTACCTTTGTTTCAGATGCTATAGCGGGTATAGTTAAATTGCTTTTGCTTACTCCCTCAAAGCGTCCTGATTATGTCATGTTGGGTAAGGGCGATCCTAAAACTATTCTTGAAATTGCAAAAGCGTTTGACCACCCTTACATTCATGAATTTGATAAACCCGGTGAAGCAGAAAAAACTTTTTGCGACAAACCATTCATCGAAGGAAAATTTGATGTGATAGATTATATTAAAAAATGGAAAAAATTAAATGCATAAGTTAGTAGTAGATAATGACTTAACTGATAAGTCAAAAGTGACCGATGTGTTTCTTATAACGAAACAATTCAAAACACAGGTTGAGTTTTCTCAGCATATTGAAAAGAAGGCGCACAAGACAGATAGTAGCCTAATTGACATTTTGGTTGAATATTGTGTAAAGCAAGAGATTGAAATTGAATCGGTCAAAAAACTAGTCACGCCTTCTCTTAAAGAAAAAATCAAGGTGGAGGCAGAATCTCTTAACTTGATGAAAGAAAAGACAATGAAGTTACCGTTTTGAATATTATTATTACAGGCGCATCCAGTGGTGTTGGTAAATGTTTAGCAGATGCTTTAGAGGGCGAGCACCGAGTATTCAGAGTAACTAGAGAGATTGTTAATCTAGATTACCCCGAAGCATCTTTCTTGACGGATTTACCTTTTGATAATACAGACATTCTAATAAATTGCGCTGGACATGACATGGGAGGGAAGGTTCCTTTTGCTGACCATTTGTTCGGGCATTGGACAAAGATCATTAACACTAATTTAATTAGTGCAATGCGACTTTCTCAGTTAGCGATACAAAGCAATGAAAATGTTACTATTGTCAACATAACAAGCACTAACATAGATCAATATTACCCTGGTGATTTGGTATACTCTCTTACAAAAAATGCTTTACAACAGTTTGGTGAGATGTTACAATTAGAATATCCTACAAGCACTATAAAGGAAGTGAGACTAGGACTTACTAAAACAAACTTTAACAATAACCGGCATAAAGTTAATCACAAGCCAATAGATAATCTTTATGATATGCCGCATCTAAGTCCTGAATATGTGGCGACTGAAATATATAGATTTATTTTTAGTGATGAAACTTTTATTAGGATTGCTCCTTGAATAATGATTATGGTTGGCAGTTGTATCACTGGCACATTGAAATCAGTGCTAAGTGTACCTTAAAATGTCCTCGCTGTCCTAGAACAGAACTGCCTGCTACTTCTTGGACTAACAAAGAATGGACGCTTGTTGAGTTTATGAGCGCATTCACACCTAAGTTTATTCAAGATAATGTGAAGCGTTTTACATTCTGTGGCGATATAGGTGATCCAATCTATTGCCGAGACTTAATAGATATCTGCGAATACATCAAAAGAATAAAGCCGAACTGTCACATATTCATTATTACTAATGGCTCTTATAAGAAGGAAGAGTGGTGGGTTAAACTTGCTCGTACATTGAATGAATACGACACAGTAAATTTTAGTGTTGATGGATTTGATGACGAATCAAACAACAAGTATAGAGTGAACAGTGATTGGGATAGTATCATGACGGGCATGAATATTATGGGTCACATGTCAAAAGCGTTTGTTGTCTGGGCGGCAATCTATTTTAAATTCAATCAATCTCATATTGATGAGATGACTAATCTTGCAAAAGATGTAGGATGTGATTCTATACAATGGACAAAGAGTACAAAGTTTGCAAGCAAATATGATGCATATGGTCCCAAAGATCCGTTAGAACCGGATGAGAAATATATCAGTAAAACAAATCGATATGAAAGACATACTGACAAACTCACAGATCGTTTACAGCCCATTGATGATTACATGGCTACAAATGAAAGTCTATTTCAATCAACTGCTCCTATAGGAAATATATTACCTTTGTGTTTGGTTGGTAATAGAGGCATGTATCTAAGTGCTGACGGAACTTTACATCCTTGTTCGTGGACAAGTTTCCCTTATGTTGCAATGACTGACGGAGACAAGACAATAAATTATCAGGATAGTTTCTTTGCTATGTACAGAGAACAACTATCTGTAAAAACAAACTCATTAGAGAATGTTTTGAACCATGAACTTTGGAAAAAACTATTTTCAAGTTGGAAAAATAGTCCTTGGGTTGAGTGTAGTCTCAAATGTAAAAAGGATTATGTTGATTATAATTATGCAGTAGGATATGAGACAAATTAATGGAACCGTTTGAAGTATATCGTTTATATTTAGCACTTAAACTTCACTTCACCACAAAAGACTATGATATAACAAAAACTAAGGGAGCAGTAAGGGCAAGTGAAAAGGCTTTCTTAAAAAGAAAAGACCTTTTATCTATTCGTAAGATTGCTAGAGACTATACAAGAAAAGAAGCAATAAATTTTTTAGTTGCTAACTTTGTTTCTGGAGATAGATGGGGTGGTATATTTG
>Ga0213866_10002206_pt1 | contig 13936 bp, 16 predicted proteins | sample PICome_11_FD_160079 | JGI IMG/M metagenome (GOLD analysis project Ga0213866, IMG submission 160079) | Coastal seawater microbial communities near Pivers Island, North Carolina, United States - PICO284 | ecosystem: Environmental > Aquatic > Marine > Coastal | place: USA: North Carolina...
GCAACTTTATATTTTTGAATGTCGTTTACTGCACTGCGCAATTGAGCCTGTTTTACTAAAGCTTGTCCGCCAACAACACCAGCGACAATCAGGCCTATAACAACAATAACTATTGATAGCTCCACAAGTGTGAAGCCTTTGTTATATGTTAGTTCTTTTATATATTTATGATTTATCCCCATTTGTAATTATTTTATAGCTTATTTATTAACAAGTTATTAATAAATAAGTTCTTGTGTATGGTGTAATTAAATCTATAATTTTGCTGAAATGCTTTATATATCTAATGATTTTATGGTTTTTTTTAATGCAATCAACTGAAATTGGTAATTTATCTCAATATCTGGCAATGAAAGAATTTCATGGGCATAATATTAGCGATGAAATGCTGAAGTCTTTTATTAAAGCGCAAAATGTAATAGATCAAACCAGAGAAGATTTAGGCAAGCCTGCTAATATAATTTATTCAAGAGCCAATGCGACAAATGAAGAGTTAGTGCAAACAAGTACCGATATGTACATTGTACAGCATATCAGGGATAAAATAACTGATGAAACTGGAGTTGAAGAAGTTTTTCATAGAGCGTCATTGGCAAGCTTGTATGAACAGGGAAATTGTAAAGAATTCTCTACCGTTGCGTTTAAAAATGCAATGGAGGAGTTTGCAGAAGAGAATGTAACTATTCGTAGGAAAAGAGGATTAGAAGTTGACCATGGCTGGAACGAAATATCAATTGAAAATAAGAAAGGCAAAAAATACTTAGATGAAACTAATATATCCATAGACGCATGGAGCGAGATGAAAACTCCGATATTTACCGAGGATATAAATGAGGATTATAGAAAAAGTAAGGTTCTAGCCACTATAAAAAGCAATAAGGTGGCAAGGCTTGATGAATATTATGAGTATGCAGATAATATTCACTGTAAAAATCCAGATCCTTTAAGAGAAAAAGATACAGTTGCTACAAGAATAACTCAGACATATAGGAATGCGTTGCAACAAAGCCAAAATGCTAAAGGTGAAATGATGATTGGAATGCATACCCCTGATGAAACTCTGGTATTAAGTGAAGAATTCGACAATAAAACTCAAGCAAAAGAAAAAGAAGTTTTGCAAAAGCTTTCGTTAATTAAACTTCCTGCTGTTAGTGATAATGAAGCATCGATGCAAAGACATATTGGTCTAATGCATCAGGTGAGAACTACAGGAGTGGCAAAAAGAATAGGTAAACCGTTAAATGAGGCTGTTGAGCAAGCAAATACATCTTTTTCTCAGAGGGTTGCGCAAGAGCGTGCAATATATCAGACTCAAGCTCGTTAGTATTGGAATGTAATAGACTAGGTGGCGACTTTATTAATAATTAAATAGTTTTGCTGCTGTCGTTGAATTGTTACTGTTTTTGTAGTATCATTATAGTGGTAAACTATAGAGGGGTACTTTTTATGCCAGATGATGATAGCGAAAATTCATCACAAGTAACACGTGAATCAGATGAAAGTTCTTACACATATGAAACTGAGGTATCTGCGAGCGAACTTATTGACCGTTCGGAAGATATGTTACGTAATACGCAGCAGAATGCGGAAGTAGAGCAGGCTATAGAAATTACTAATTTACCAGAGTTTTTGCCAACGGATGAAGAGGTCTCTAGATCAGGGGGTGATGTTAATGCTTCCAGAGCAGCAGATGAAGATAGTGTTTCAAGGTCATCAAGTGAAGATGATGACTCTGTTTCAGTAGGTTCGTCTAGCGCTTCTAGCTCCTTAAGTTCTTTCAGCTCCACTGGAACTATAGAAAGCGAGGGAAGTGATATATCAGATGATGGACAAGATCTTACATTAGAACAAGCTATTCAACAAAGTGAAGAACGTGAACGTGAAGCTCGTCAGCCAGGTCCTGATGTCGGTAACTATAATCATACTGAAATTGGTAATTTGTCACAATATTTGGCAATGAAAGAATTTCATGGACATAATATTAGTGATGAAATGCTAGATCATTTTATGAAAGCTCAAAATGTAATAGACAAAACAAGAAGTGAACTTGGCCATCCGGCTAATATAACTAGAACTAATGGTGAGCTTTCAGGTGGAGAGATCTCATTTGGAGAGCTTATAGAATCAAATGCTGACATGGCTGTTGTAAAGCATCACAGAGATATTAAGGACGGAATGGATAAACAAGATGAGGAAAAGTTATCTTCGATGAATCCAAAAACAAAAATGGCACGTGATGTTATAGAGAAAGCGGCTTTAGCAACTGTTTATGAACAAGGAAATTGCGTTGAAAATGCCAGCAAGGGTATGATTAACACTACTATAAAGTTCACTGATGATAAAACAATGTCTATACGTAGAAAAGCCGGTGAATATTCGGATCATGGATGGGTTGGAACCTCATTTAAAACTCAAGAACCTACAGAGAGCAAAGATTATGAAGGTCAGGATATAAAAGGTGATGATGAAAATAACAGCAAAATAAAAAAGAGTAGACAAAAAGAGAGAACGATAATTGATCCTTGGAGTGATTTGCAAGCGCCAATATTTAAGCAAGACATGCATGAGAATTATTCAAAAAGTAAAACAACTGCTAAATTTAAAGAAGGTAAAGAAATGCTTGTTAAAGCATACGATAAAAAAGAGCAAAAAATCCGAGATGATAATCCAAATGCAATACAAGAAAAAGAGAATGTTCTTGCAGAAGTAACGCTAAATATAGAGCGGGGCTACGTATCACGGATGAGCAGTTAAGTATGGGAATAAACCAGCTTGATGCTGGGGTGAAGGAAAAAGAGTTAACAGGTCAGGCTAAGGAAGATTATATACAAAGAACAAAGACAAAAAATACTCTGCAAAAAGGTTTATATCAACCAGGTGGTACTCATATAATAAGTAAAGAATTTGACGACAAAACACTTGCCAATGAAATATATAATTCACAAAAATTTGAAAAAAATCAGCAAGGCCCTTTTAGTGAACGAGCGCAGTCGACTAGGGATGAGGCTATTACAGCAGATGATTATATTGAAGGTAGTCAGCAACCTCGTGGTGCGAATATGAGAGATCATTCTGATTTGATGCAACAGGAATTTCAAAAAGAATGGGTAAGGGGCAAGATGAAGCGATAAGAGGTGCCAATACAACTTTTTCTGACAGAATGCAGCAAGAAGGTCGTGATCGTGAACGTTAGAATAAAGTGATACTTATTGCTTATCAACTGATTAACTGCATCTTATAGCTAACAATAAAAATCAAAATTTTGGTTATTTTATTCGTTATTTAATCTTTTTTTAATGTTTGTAGTTTAGTCTTATCTTCTAGGCGTCACCTTTTTCCTTTAAGCCGCCGAAAGGAGAGTTTTAGTGGATTCGATAATTCATAAAGAAAACCAATATACCGCAAAGAACTACCACCCGCTGCACGTTGTTATAAAAAGAGGTAAAGGAGTATATCTTTGGGATGTTGAGGGTAAAAGATATATAGACATGATGAGCGCCTATTCGGCAGTTAGTCATGGCCATGGACACCCAAGGTTGCTCAAAGCGTTAGAGCGTCAAGCCAAGGCGCTATGTATAGTATCAAGGGCGTTTCACTCGGATAAATTAGCCCCGTTCTTAGAAAAATTATGCACTATATCAAAAATGGATATGGCTCTACCTATGAATACCGGTGCTGAGGCCGTTGAGACGGCTATCAAGGCCGCAAGATTATGGGGTTATAATGTTAAAGGAATAGCAAAGAACAGGGCAAAGATAATCGTTGCTAAGGGGAATTTTCACGGGCGTACAACGACTATTGTAAGTTTCTCTTCGGATAAGGAATACAAGGAAGGTTTCGGTCCTTTAACACCGGGATTTGTAACTGTACCTTTTGGAGATGAGAAAGCTTTGGAAGAAGCTATAACGCCAGATGTTTGTGCGTTTTTGGTTGAGCCTATGCAAGGGGAAGGAGGAATCATAATCCCGCCCGATGGTTGGCTAAAGAAAGTGCAAAAGATTTGCAAGAAAAACAATGTATTGCTGATATTGGATGAGATACAAACAGGATTGGGGCGTACAGGTAAAGTCTTTGCATATCAACATGAAATAGATAAACCAGACGGGTTGATATTAGGTAAAGCACTTGGAGGCGGGATAATGCCTGTTTCAATGTTCTTAGGGAAAAAAGAGGTTATGGAACAATTCCAACCAGGTTCGCATGGCTCTACGTTTGGAGGAAATCCATTGGCCGCAGCTATCGGTATGGAAGCGCTTAATGTGCTGATGGAAGAAAATCTGACAGAAAATAGCCAAGTACTTGGTGACTATATGAAAAAGAAAATAATGAAAATAGATAGCAAGCTGATAAAAGAAGTTAGAGGCTCAGGGCTTTGGATAGGGGTTGAGATAAATAAAAAGCATGCATCTGCAAGAGATGTATGTGAAAGAATGTTGCAAAAAGGTGTGCTAACTAAAGAAACGCACGAAACTGTAGTCAGGTTTGCCCCGCCTTTGGTCATCACCAAAGGGGTGATAGATGAGGTTATCGGTATATTGGATGAAACATTAATTGAATTGGAATTTAAGGCTTAAGAAGACTTATGAAAAAGATACTAATACCATATGCATGTGGAGCAGGAGCAAGAGATAGAGGGTGTGCAGATGCACCTAGTCACCTAAGAGAACTGGGGCTTGCCGAATATCTTGATACAACATGGTTTCCTGAATATAAGTCCGAGCATACAGATAAATATGAGGTTATTAAAGACACCTGTACCATGCTATGTAATGACGTTATAGAGGTTGTTAGTCAAGATGTTTTTCCTGTGACTATTGGGGGTGATCACTCTATGGCAATGGGGACTTGGAGTGGGGTGACCTCTGCTTTTGGTATACAGGGGCAGTTTGGACTTATCTGGTTCGATGCCCACATGGACGCTCACACACCGCAAACATCTGATTCGGGTGCATATCACGGTATGCCGCTTGCCCACTTGCTTGGATATGGAGATGAGCATCTATGCTCTATCGGTAGCAGTATGCCTAAAATATCACCGGCGCATATATGTCTTATCGGTATTAGGAGCTATGAGGAAAAAGAAGCTAATCTCTTAAAAAAGCTGGGGGTTAAGGTCTTTTATATTGATGAGGTTAATGAGCGAGGACTTGATGCTGTAATTAAAGATGCGCTTGAGATAGTAAAAAAAGGGACGAAGGCTTATGGTATTACTATAGATGTAGATGCCTTTGACCCAGAAGAAGCGCCGGGGACAGGTACTAAGGAGCCAAATGGCTTACATAGGGATGAGGCTGTTGAGGCATTTTCAGTGTTTGCCGATGATGAAGACCTGGTAGCCTTGGAACTTGCTGAATACAACCATCACTTAGGAAAAGAGGGAATTACCTCAAATCTTATTTTTGACGTGTTGGGCGCTATCTTGAAATAACCTTTCATCTTAACCATTAGTTAACTATTTAATAGTAATATTAAAGCAACAGTATAATTTACTTGGGAGATGTTTTAATGTTGGCTGTAGCAAATAAGTTAGTTATCGGAGCTTTTATATTATCTTTTGTTTCATTTAATAATGCATTGGCAGATAAGGAAGGTGATCAGTATTACCCAATGATAGGGGGTGAGAAGCTTACCGATGAGCAATTAGTAAATCATCATGATAAGGTTCTACAAGAAATGGAAGAAGATTATGAAAATAAACTTAAGGCCATTGAAAATTATTACACAAATGAGGTTACTAAGACAGAGAAACTTCACGAGCAAAGAATGGAACGTCGTAAGATCGCAGCAGAATTAAGGAAGGAAAGAGCCATGCAACGCTCTGCTGCGCACAAAGATTATTTAGAGCAAAAAGCGGCATGGGAAAAGCAACAATTTGAAAAAAAGAATTATTTTGTTGAATCTATGAAAGAAAAAAGAGAGTATTTCAAAAATAAGGAAGCAAATGAACTAGAATAAAAAAACGTCATGGACTTTATCGACCAATTTCTTTCAAGTGATAACAAGATTCTTTTAATAATTATAGGCGTCATATTGTTCTTTGTTGGACTTATGTTATTGAGAAAACTGATTGCCATCGTTATCTTTGTAGTCATCGTTTTATTTTTAATAGTTCTGGTCAAAGCGTCCTTGACTCCTGCTCACAAGGGAGGAGGGCTTGATTCAATTCCTAGGCAGATTGAAAGTATGAAAGATTTCTTTGTAGATTCTATACAAGGGGCTAAGAATATAAATAATAAGGTAAAAAATACTGCAAAGAGGGCTAAAAACGCCAAGGAAGAATTAGGCAAAGCTATCGATAATATCAAGCCGAAAGAAGAAGAAAAAGAAAAGCTAGGTGATTTTGAAAAATTCATAAATGACCTTGAAGAAAAGGCTAATGATAAAAGTGATAAGCCTAAAAAAGGTAAAGACGACCCCCCTGATTTTGAAGATTTCATAAAGCAGCTCGAAGAGCATGCAAAGTAATTTCTCCAATATTACATTTAAAATGGTCAAAGCCCCCAGATGTTGAGATAGACCGTAACATGTGCTATAATAGGTACATTGGTGTAATTTATATGAGGGGAAGCAAGGGATGACTTCACCTGTTAATATACTTCTTTCGGGACTAAACGCAGCATCGCTTAGGGCAAGCGCAAGTGCTAATAATATCGCTAATTCACGTTCCACGACAAAATTAGAAGATGGAAAGGTACAAAATGAGGTTTATATGCCTCAGGACGTCATATCTGTAAACCAGCAAAATGGCGGAACCTTAGCGACGGTTATAGCTTCTGATAAGCCGCCTTTGAAAGTTTATGAGCCGGGCCATGTCGATGCCGATATTAATGGAGTGGTTGAAATGCCTAATGTAGATTTGGCAGAAGAGTTGGTAAATCTAGAGCAGGCCGCATCTGACTATAAAGCTAATTTAAAAGCTTTAGAATCTTATAAAAATACTCAGCAAAGTTTATTAGACATTTTCGTCTAAGTGCAGTATTGGTTAATAAATTAATCAAACTTTATCGCATATTATAAAAAATGAGAGAACGAAAAGCTGCAACAACAGCCTCAGTTGCTGTTGTACCTGAATACGGAACTTTTGCCGTTGACTATAATAAGAACCCAGACATGTTAGTATCTGCAATGAGCGTTAATAAATGCCTGGTGTTGGATATTGCAAATAAAGATAGCGATAATAAGCGTACAAGCCGCTCTATAACCCATTTAACTTTAAGCCAAGCAAGGAATAAGGATGTTCTATCTGCAACTTTGCCAAGTGCCTTAGAAGCTTTTCGGAGTGTAGGTGGTGATACTGAAACGGCTGAGTTTAGAATATTTGGTGGGCAAGAAGGTTTTTTTAAGGATGAATTGCGAGAGAATTTAAAGACCGCATTAAAAGAAAATCTAGGTGAGCAAGTAGAAGAACGAATTAAGGAACCAAAAGGATATTACTTAAAGGCCGGTGAATCTATGGACATGTTCTTTGAGCGAGATAGCTTCACTTTCTGGAAAGAAAAAGCGCCTGCAACTCCTTTTGGGAAATTTGAAACTATCAATTGCTCAAATGAATTGAAAACTCGGAAAGCTCCAGATGATGATAAAATAGATAGCTTCTTAAAAGAGCGTGTAAACCCGACCTTTTTGCCGAACCAAAGTGCAATAGAAGCGCAGACTGCAAAAAAAGTTTCAGATACTGACAAAGTGATGAAATTATATGCACTGACCACGTTTGGCTCTAAGGAAGAAGGGCGAGATAATATTGTGGACTTCGTAAGAGGCGGTATGCCACCAAGATATCAATCAAGAGTAAGAGATAGCCATAGAGACCTTTTTGCAAGTGAAGAGTTTTCCAGCAAGTCATATAATGAATTAGTAGGATATATGCTGTCTAACGAAGTGCCTCGTGCTGTAAAAGACGCATTAGTTGCACGTGGGTTTGAAAAGCTGAAACCTACAGATAAACGATTCAAACAAGTATGTGATGTTGAAAAGCCTGCCATAGTTGCTGAAACAGGCATTTTTGCTGAGCAACAACATGTTAGGAGTCGTTAGGCTTTTCTTCTGCCGGAACATCTTTTTTTGACCTGTCAATAATTACCACGGTTCTGGCAAGTTTATCATGAAAACCTTGTTTGCGTTTGTCGTAATAAATCCATACAAAACCTAACAGGAAAGGTAGAAAGGATATAAAATATCCCAGATAACGTATAATTGATTGAGTAACTCCGGGTTTTTCATTCGTCTTGGCATCAACAATCTTCATTTTTAGAAGGCTTTTGCCTGGAGTGCCACCCCATTTAACCCAGAAAAATATAATTATTACAGATACAATTGCCATTTCAAAAAGAAAGCCTGGTAGCCCTTGTCTCATAAGAGCTATAAGCTCTTGCTGTGTCATGCTATACATTTGATTAGGCAAGTTGTCGAATTTTGTAAGATCGAATATGCTTCCTACATAGCGTATGACAGGGGTAAGTAATATCGCGCTTAATATCGTATCAATAACACTTGCTAACATTCGGTATGTAAAAGATGCGTATTCTACATTGTCAGCTTTTTTTGAATCGGGCATTTTATAATTCCAAGTTACTTTACTTAAGTTTGGTATGTATATTATATAAAATTATATACCAATAGTATTTAATATATCGTTAATGCTAATCTCACCTTCTCGTAATATTTCGGGCTCGCCTTTGCATAAGTCGATAACGGTAGATGCCTTTCCTGTACATCCTTTGCCTTCGACTACCATTGCAACGTCGCTGCCAAAATATTTTTGAACTTCATCCGGGCTTGTAGCATCGGGCATACCAGATGGATTGGCACTAGTTGCTACTATCGGACATTCTATGTTGTCCAAAATAGCCAGAGCAATCTCATGGTCCGGTATTCTAATAGATAATGTTTGCATTCCTGAATTTATTATATCGGGCAATTTACAATCGGGAGATTTTGGTAGTACTAGGCTTAAAGGGCCGGGGCAGAATTCTTTTGCGACGGAGATTGCCATTTTGTTAAACTTTACATGCTTTTTTGCATCATTAATATCCTTTACCATTATTGCTAACGGCTTTTTAAAGTCACGCCCCTTGATTTTGTATATGGTATGCAAAGCTTTGATATCTGTAGCTTTTGCCGCAAGTGCGTATACTGTTTCAGTGGGAAAACAGACCAATTTTCCGGCTTCTAATAATCTGCAAGCTTGTTTTATAGCTATGTTCATGATATACAACTGTTAGTTACAAAAATGTTGTTAATTTCAATGGAGGATGCGATGTCACATAAAGTTATTACCATAGCTCAGCAAAAAGGTGGAGCAGGAAAAACTACAATAGCGGCTCATCTAGCTGTAGCTTTTAGTCAAAAAGGTAAACGTGTAACAGCAATTGATATCGATCCTCAGGCTAGTTTTACCAAGTGGCATGAAATAAGGAAAGAAAAATTTGGAGAAGATTTTACAGGTATGAATTTTGCGAGTATCTCAGGCTGGAGGTTGCATAATGAGATATCTGCGGCAAAGCATAATTCTGATGTTATAATAATAGATAGCCCTCCACATACTCAAACTGAAACAAAAACAGCAATAAGAGCTGCCGATCTGGTAATTATACCGGCACAGCCATCGCCTACTGACCTTTGGGCAACTGATGATACTATGGATATAGTGGGTAATGAGCGTATCCCGCACAGGATATTACTTAACCGGGTCGTATTTAATGCTAACCTTACAAAGCAAATATCAGGTGAGTTCTCTAAGGTTATGGATACTCGCATCGGCAACAGAGTTTCGTTTGCCTCAGCAATGGTTGACGGAAGAACTGTAACAGAATTCTTGCCTTCTAGCGTTGCAGCCTATGAGATAAGACAATTGTTAAAAGAAATTGAAGGGTTGTTATTCCCTGTTAAAAGCAGAGTTACTCAAGCTGCATAACGTCTTCGATTTGATTAATTATTAATAAGTATCGTAAAAGCACTTGCATAAAGTGGTCGTATCTGTTAAAAGCAGCTTTCCTTGTTTTAAGATTCCGCTAGTGGTGAGGTGTCCGAGCGGTTTAAGGAACCAGTCTTGAAAACTGGCGTGCGTGTAAGCGTACCGTGGGTTCGAATCCCACCCTCACCGCCATTCGGGACAGCTAGTCCCACCGAGGAAGCTGTCGAAGGGTTTTCTTAAGGTATAACAAAGGGTTGAACCTTTTAATTCTAGGTTCGCAAACACGAAATTGAGCAACTCGCGTTTTTGAGGAATTGTCGAACCTTTCCACATAGTTTCGGCTTCAGAAGCCAATGTTAGCAGGTTCGTCAAAGTTTTCGTAAAACTATCATCTGCCTTGTCATAAGTGGTTATCAGCTGATCAATCTCATACTGACGATCTTTAAGGCGGCTTTTATGCCCCTCAAAATCTTCCCGCCCAATCTCACCATCCAGCCGTAAATCCACTAGCCTATCCAGCTTGCCTTGTATTTCTGTATGTTCTTTCTTCAGCATACGCAATTCCTGATTATGCGATGCTTTTTTGATCTGACTGGTTTTTTTGATATAAGCAATCGTTTGATCCAGCAATTTTTTATCTTTGATACCCAAATTCCAAAACACGGATTCAATCTGCGCCATCACCTTATCTTCGCGCACCCACATCCGTTTTTCAGGGTTTTCAGGATTCCAGCAGCGCAAATATGTCCATTGTGAGGATGTACCATTTTTATATTTTTTGGTTTTGGTATCTGCCGTTACCACTCGACCACTTGTTGCACAGGTCAAGATGCCGCGAAATACAAAATCCTTTCCAGCATATTTGAATGGTTTTTTATTGTAGCCCAATCGAACCTCTTCGCAGGCATTAAACAACGCCCTATCAATTAAACGCTCATAGCAATGCACATGCTTCTCACCTTTTATCACCATCTCGCCATAGTAAAAACTCTGCTTCAGCATACGATGAATCACCGACTTGGTCAGGTGATTTCCCTTTTGGCTTCGCAGACCCCATTGTTTGGCTTTTTGTGTCATCTCGGTAATGGTGTAAGCACCTGTGACATATTCCTGAAAAATGCGTTGAATAATTGAGCCGCGTATCGGGTCAATCACAATATCGCTGCGCCCATCCTCCTTGCGCTTGTTCAAATATCCAAGTGGCGCTGGACCACTCCATTCACCATTGCGGCGTTTATGTTCTAAGCTGCGCTTGATATTATCACTCATTGCATCGGTGTAAGATTGCGCCATGAGTACAGACATGCTCCACATCGTCCTATCCGTGGAGCGCGATTCTTGGTGTATAACATAATTTTCTGTGTTGAAATGCAGCTCAATTGAGCCTCGGCAGATCAAGTCATCCAGCACTGGAAACTCTTTGAAACTGCGTTGCACACGGTCAACTTTATCAGCAACAATAGCGATGCAATCTTTATAACGCCGTACAAATGCCAGCATTTCAGAAAAGCGCTTACGATCACCCTTAGTGGATGATTCAACAATTTCAAAAACCTTGAGAACGGTCAGTTTTTTACGTTTGCAATATTCTTGCAGGCGATGTTTTTGTGCATCGATGGAATAACCTTCCTCCTGTTCTTTGGAGGATACGCGGGCAAGTATAACTGCTTTTTTTGCTTCCATAATTTGACTCTCGATTTGATGTCCATGCACGCTCTTCGTCCGCAAAGAGTCAACTCATTCATGCACTTACTTGGATATCTCAATCACCTTATTGCAAAACCCTAGCAGGTTTCTTGCCGCTTCTTCCGCCTCCTTTTGGGTTAGCTGGTTATCGTTTAATTCTTGAATTCGCTCCACGATGGCATCGTGGATGTCGCTTAAGGAGCGATCATCTTCCGTATCTACCATCGCACCCTCCGCAATAATGCTAGAGGCATACGTTTACCTGCCCGCAAGGAGGCATTTAAAAAAAGGATGCTTTGAATCAAAAATGAGAAATTAACGAAGTATGTGAGTTCTGTATGACCCACATCTGTCGATTCTATGTATGAAGATGGCAAATTATGTTCATTCTGTCCATTGTTTTTTTCTTTTTCTATCAAAGACATGTTATCGCCCTCCCGGATTGGAGTTCAGCCGAGTGGCGATTTTGAGAAGTGCGACAGTCCACATTTGCCATGCTTTGGTGCGTCCGCAGCCAATCTGCCAGCAAATTGGTCGCCACGGAACACGGGCGGCACGCAACCAAACCAGCCTGCGTTCATCCTCTTCCAACCAGAAAACCCAGTTTATGGTTTCTTCCATGCGGCTAATTGCATCCGCTGGAGGTGGGCCGAGGCGCATCGGCAATCTATCGGCTTGCAGTTGCTCCATCACAGTGCGAACGATCTCCGGCCATGTGCTGGAATATCCCTGCACCCGCACGGGCGGCATGCGTTTGAGGGTTTGGGCTGCCTCTTCAAACCGGTCGGCGATATCGGTGACTGTCCAGTTTTCTATGTGCTTGCTCATGGCTTACTCCTTGATGGTTAATTCAGTGGTGATAATTGGGATGTGGTAGTGCGGCTGGTCGTTGAAGGCGGCGTTCACCTCGGCCAGAAAATGCTTCTCGATCCAGTGGCAGATAAATTTACGTGGGCATTCGAGCGTGACGATTGAGCCATCGGGAACACTGGTAATTTTCGTTATGATTGTATTGCCGAACCAACTGCGGATGGATGGTTTGCCGAATTTGTGCTGAAGCCTGCCAATGACAAAATCCCATGCTTCTTGCAGCTCTGGCACTTCGCAGCTTGGTGGTTTGCTTGGGTGTTTGCCGTTGGAAAAACCACCCTCTAAAATCTTGGCAACATGCTCGCTGGATTCGGTTGCCCATGTCAGGTCAATCGTCCAGCCCTTGCCTTCTAATTTGCCAAGACAAAAATCTGATTTGCCAATAACCTCGCAGTAATATTCCCATGCACGGATGTCCTGCTGAAAATCGTCCAGCCATCTGCATGTCATCAGCTCTTTGCGTCTTGGTGTGAGTTTTGCCTTATGGCCGTTTGTCAATTTGCTCTGGACTTCTGCATTCCAGATATCGAGCATCTGCTCTAAAATCTGCTTCTGGGGTTTTCCACAGCTTGTGTGTTTTTCTTTCTCAGACTCTTTCTTTTCTTCTCTCTCTCTGTTTTTTTTATTTGTATCTTTTTTTGAATCTGTATCTGTATTCTCCTCTGCATCTGAGTCTGTATCTGGTGCTTTTTTACTGTTTTTGCGTTGCGTCTTGCTTCCCTTCGTTGCAGCGCGTTGCTTGGTGTTGCCGTCCGTTGCATCCGTTTTCTTGGTAGAGCGAGACTTACGGGAACGCTCGGTGGACGTGGTGTGTTGGCGTTTATCCCATGCGGTCAGATGGTTATTTTCATCCAACATTTTCTTATCACGGAAGGATTGGATGACGGCTTCCACCGCCTCCAATTCCATATCCATTACCACCGCGATTTCTTCAGCATCGATATTGATAACACCACGCGGATCATGCTGTGAGGCGGCATCGAGTACGCATACCCATACCGCCACCACGCACGCCATTGGCTGCTTTGAGCGCTTGGCTACTACCTGTAATTTAGGATCATGTGGCATACCGTGATACGCCCTGTACCATTCCATCGACATGCATTACCCCTGATCATCAAGTAAGCTTTGCTGGCTGGTATCAGCTTCTGCTGCAATACGATCCTGATCTTGCTTCTTGAGTGAGAGCGCAAGATCAATGCAGCCCTTTGTTAGCTTTGCGCGGTCAAGTTCGCGCACCGCCTGTTTCTGCAGCTGCATCAGGGTTTCCAAGTCCATTTTACGCATCGTTTCGATAGTCAAATGGCAGATTTCGTCAAAGGTAGAGATTGGTTTAGTTTCGTGTGAATCGTTCATGTTAGCCTCCTGTGTTCGAACTGTTCGGACACAAGGCTGCTTGATTTTATTTGATTCTGCGTGGGGCTTGGGTGGGGCGGAAGGGTGACCTTGGATGGGGCAGACGCGCCC